>OJME01000010.1_pt1 | contig 133452 bp, 122 predicted proteins | sample 1597151 | NCBI WGS metagenome assembly OJME01 (sample SAMEA2452118, study PRJEB22498) | human gut metagenome | biome: human feces; feature: human gut; material: feces | place: Australia | collected 2012
CCTGCCCTTGAGATCTTACGTCAGCCTTTGGAGGACAGGCAGGTGACCATATCCAGAGTGTCAGGGTCGATAACATACCCATGTTCGTTCATGCTTATCGCTGCAATGAATCCCTGTCCATGCGGATATTTTGGTCACCCTACAAGAAAGTGCATATGCTCGCCAAAACAGGTGTCAGGCTATCTTTCCAAAGTCAGCGGACCACTTCTCGACCGTTTTGACATTCATTTGGAGGTCGCACCTGTTGAGTTTGCAGACCTTTCTTCCACTGCCAAAGAAGAATCCTCCGCCTCAATAAGAGAGCGTGTTCAAAAAGCCCGTGACATACAAAACGAGCGTTTCAAAGGCACTAGCATAACCTGCAACGCACGAATAACCTCTGATATTCTTCAAGAGGTCTGCCCTGTGACAGATGAGGCTTCAAAGCTTTTGGAGAACGTTTTTGACAGGCTGGGACTTTCAGCAAGAGCCTATGACCGCATACTTAAAGTCGCACGAACTGTTGCGGATATGGACGGTGCAAAGGTCATAGATAAAAAGCATATCGCTATGGCAGTTCAGTATCGAAGCCTTGACAGAAAATATTGGAATGGGTGATATGTGCGTCACATAAAAGCTGACAGGAAACGGGCGAACACTGTTCGCCCCTACTATGGTGTATTCAAATACATATGATAATTGCAGACGGTTTTTATTCCGTCTGTTTTTTTGTGCAAAAAAAGTACGGGAACGCCCGAAACATTCCCGTACTGTCCTTATCACAATTCTATAATTATCCCTTAAAAATTCTATTCCAAAAAAATCAATCTGCCACTGCGTTCTTTGCGATAACGTCTGCAACAAGATTTGCAGGAAGCGGCTCGTAACGTGCCTTTTCAAAGGTGAACACGCCCTGACCCTGCGTCATTTGTCTCAGAAGCAGTGTGAAGTCTGCCATTTCAGCCATTGGAACTTCGGCAACTATCTCGGTCATACCCTTCTTTTCCGCAGGATTCATGCCCAGAACTCTGCCTCTTCTCTTATTAAGCTCGCCCATCATGTCGCCAGTGTTATCGTCAGGTACGAAAACGCTCAAATAGCCGATCGGTTCGAGGAGAACAGGCTCTGCCTGACGCATACCCTCTTTGTATGCGATAGAAGCTGCCATTTTGAATGCCATTTCTGAGCTGTCAACAGGGTGATATGAGCCGTCCACAAGGATAGCTTTCAGACCAACTACAGGGAAACCTGCGAGAACACCTTTCTTTACGCTTTCCTGCAAGCCCTTTTCTACGGCTGGGAAGAAGTTCTTTGGAACTGCTCCGCCAAACACCTTTTCTTCAAATATAAGATCGTCAGATACGCATGGCTCAAATTCTATCCAAACGTCACCATACTGACCATGACCGCCTGACTGCTTCTTATGTCTGCCCTGCACCTTGACTTTCTTTCTGATAGTTTCACGATAGGAGATCTTAGGCACAGAAGTTTCTACTTCAACACCGAATGTTCCTGCAAGTCTGCCCACAACTGAATCAAGGTGAAGTCCGCCCAAGGTGCTGAGTATCATTTCGTTTGTTGACGGGTCGAGCTTGTAATCTATAGTAAGGTCTTCTTCCATAAGTCTTGTCATTGCGGCGGATATCTTGCTTTCATCGCCCTGCTTTTTAGCTCTTACTGCCATTTTGTAGCATGGCTTAGGGAAGGTCATAGGAGCAAACTTAACAACTCTTGCGGAGTCACAGATAGTATCGTTGGTGTTCACGTTCATCTTCATTGCAACAACGATATCTCCACAGCCTGCTTCGGCAACGTCTATCTGCTTTTTGCCCTGAAGCGTAACAAGCTTTCCGACCTTTTCGGTGCTTCCTGTGGTAGCGTTCACAACCTCCTTGTTAGGTGTAAGCTTTCCTGAAAATACCTTTATGTATGACATCTTGCCAACAAATGGGTCAGCAACTGTCTTGAATACAAATGCGCTCAAAGGGTCGCTTTCAACGCAAGCGACCTCAACAGCTTCGCCGTCTGCTGTTTCGCCTATCATAGCGTCCTTTTCTGACGGAGGAGGGAGCAGCAGGTCTATCTCCTTAAGGAGCATATCAACACCTGAGAGGTCTGTGGAAGAAACGCAGGTAACAGGAGTTATAATGCCTGAGTTCATGCCGCTATGTATTCCGTCGATAAGCTCTTTCTGTGTGAATGCTTCGCCTGAGAAGAACTTTTCAAAAAGCGCCTCGTCAGTTTCTGCAACGGCTTCGGAAACGGCTTCGATAAGACCGTCGATACGATAACCCATTTTCTCTGATACATCAGCAGTAGGCATATCAGTTTCAACTGCCTTGCCGTCTTCATACTTATAAGCTTTCATCTCAATGAGATTTACATAAGAAACTATCTTTCTGTCTGCGATAACAGGCACAACAACAGGGCAAACTGTAGGTCCAAACTCTGCTTTGAGCTGAGTAAGAACGTTATTGAAGTTTGCGTTATCGTCATCAAGCTTTGTTACAACGAACATTGTAGGCTTGCCCATTTTCTTTGCAAGGTCATAAGCCTTGTGAGTACCTACACGAACGCCTGATTTACCTGATACAGTGATGAGTACGCAACCGCTTGCGGCAATGCCCTCAACAGCTTCGCCCTCGTAATCGAACATACCGGGAGTATCAAGAAGATTTACCTTGAACTCGCCAGTTTCCAAAGAAGAAAGCGATGTGTAAACAGAACATTTTCTCTTTATCTCATCAGGGGTATAATCAGAAACAGTGTTTCCGTCAGTTATCTTGCCGAGCCTGTCAGTAGCTCCGCTTTTATATAGCAGTGCCTCAGTCAGAGAGGTCTTTCCAGAACCTGCCTGACCTGCAATAGCAATATTTTTTATTTTTGTGCTGTCGTATTTTTTCAAGTTGATCGCTCCAATCTATGCCGTTGGACGGCTTAATGTGATATGCAGTATAATTATATGTATCATTTACACAAAATATATCAACCGCATAAGATAATTATATACTATTTTCACATAAATAGCAAGGGTGGAAAGAAAAATTTCTTTCGTGAATGTGAACAAAGTTTAGACTTGTTATAAAGCAGATTGCACAAGGGCGGAGGTTAAGTGAGGAGTGAGGAATTAGGAATTAGGAATGAGGAATTAGCATAGCTGTCCCCAAGCACCGAGCGAAGCGTTTTTGCGGCGACAGGACTTGCCCGAATATCTGTAGGGTGCGGTTATCAGAGATGTGTGAATGCAAAAAAGCCCTCCGAGCAGATCGGAGAGCTTTTGGTTATTTTACCCTTATGATAGGCTGAAGCTGTATCCCTTCAAGAGCCGATTGAATAGTTTCGGGTATGAGTTCAAACTCAGCCACTATGGAGTTTGGCTTCTTTTCGCAGTTGTCCTGCGCATATGGTACGAAATAGTAGTTTCTCAGATTTTGCAGATAACCTATGTTTTTAGCACACCCTGCCAGTGCGTCATTTGTCGATATGGCGATGACCACGGGACGAGCATTTCTCAGGTGACTTTTTACCGCCATGGTGGCTGGAGTGTCCGTCAAGCCAAGAGCAAGCTTTGCTGCCGTGTTTGAGGTGCAGGGTGCTGCTACCATGATATCACACATCTTTTTCGGTCCGATCGGCTCGGCTTCTTCTATAGTACGTATGACCTTGCGGCCTGCTATGGTTTCAAGACGTTTGATGTTTTCTTCTGCTGTGCCAAAACGTGTAGATATAGATGCGGCGTTGAAAGACATAATTGGCACAAGCTTTGCGCCCTGCTGCAGAAGCCGTTCTGCGGCGGCAAATGCCTTTTCAAAGGTGCAGAAGGAGCCGGTCATGCAAAAGCCTATTCGTATGCCGTCAAGTGACATTCTTTGTTCCCCTTTCATTCAAAATGTCCGTGACTGTTCGGGCGATTATCTCTCCTGCAGTCATAGGTGCGGCTTTGGCTGGAAGTCCCAATGCCCATACCACACGCCTGTTCAGCTTTGCGGCAGTTTCATGATCTACTCCGCCAGGTCGGGAGGCAAGGTCTATGATAAGAGAGTTTTTATCCATTACGCCCAAAAGCTTTTCATCAAGTATCATGGCAGGGACGGTGTTTATTATTATAGTATACCCCGAAATATTTTCTGCAAGAGCTGTGATAAGCTCTGCCTTATATCCTGCACCCTCGGCTTCTGCAAGCGCAGAAAGCTTTCTTGCGGATATAGTCACATCTGCGCCGACAGCCCGAAAAAGCTTAGCGCAGGCCTTTGCTACTCTGCCATAGCCAATAACCAGGACGGTGGAACCGTTCACGGTGACAGCAAGCTCCTGCATGGCTATTTGCAAAGCGCCCTCCGCCGTGGGGATACAATTTCTTATAACAAGCTCCTCTCGCTTATAGTAATCCTTAACATCGAAGCCGAGAGAGGAGAAATATTCTATTTGATCACGGCGGAGCAGACCGCCTGCCACGAGTGCATTTTTCTTTAAATGCGTTGAAACGTCACTGCATGATACCTTTACATTACGGCTAGAAGAGATATCCAGCCCGTCAGCTTTCATGAGAGGAAGTACGAGAACGTCCGCCTTTTCGGTGAGCTGATCGAGATGAGCGAGGGGGATAGTGTCCTCGCCTTTATCGTCCATGCCGTAAGTATAGACCCTGCCGATTTTAGTGAGAGTCTGAGCTGTATATGTTTGTCTTGCGTCACCGCCGACGCAGAGGAAAACTGTTTTTTTCATATGGATACCTCCTGTGGGACTATGCCTGATAGAGTTATATATAATTATATGTATCGGTGGGCTAAATGTTACCGGCAAAACAAAACGCCCTATCCCTGCAAAGCAAGAATTGCGGCGCTTTGATATGATATCATATTTCTATCTTGATAAACTTCGGCTCGTGCTTTTTGAAATAAGTCAGATACTTAAAGCCTGCCGCCTGCGCCATTTCTACGCCTGCGGAAATATCTCTGCCGATATCTGCGGTGCAGTGGGCGTCTGAGCCTATGGTCAATATCTCGCCGCCGAGGGCTTTGTAGAGCTTCACATAGCCAAGGTCGGGGAGGGGCTTGCCGTATTTTTGCCTAAGTCCCGACACATTTATCTCTATGCCCTTGCCTTTTTGGATAAGTGTACAAAAAATTTCTCTGATAATATCTTCATATGTAGAAAGATCTATTTGTATACCGCAATCTCCCTGGATATATCGCAGCGGATAGGTGAGGTGTCCTAAAACATCGAACCTGCCCCATTTGCACATTTCAAGCATTTCTTTGAAATAGTCGTCAAGGAGAGCATAAATTTGCGGCAAGTCCATATTTTTGTACTCTATCCAATAGAAATCGTCCTTGCCTTTATTCTGATGATGTGAGCCTATGATAAAATCAAGGCGTTTGTCGGAGGCTATCTCCTCGGCAAATTCTATATCCTGCAAAGGCTGACCAAGCTCTATTCCGCAGAGAAAATTTAAACCCTCCAGATGCTGGGAAGCTTCATACTGGGCGACTATGCTTGCGGGGGCATACTCCCCCGAGCCGTACATCATGCCGTCTTTCAGGGCTTCAGGGTCACCATAATGATCGGCTTTATAGCGAAAATTGCAATCGCAATGGTCAGTTATGGCAAATGCCGCCAAGCCAAGCTCTCTGGCTTTTGCTAAAGACTGTTCAACTGTTCCCTCACCGTCGGGGGAAAAGCCTGTGTGGGTGTGCATATCTATAAGAGTTTTCATAGGTTCTCCTATCTGTACGAAAATTTGTACTTATATAGAATCGTAGAGCTTTTCAAGCTGTTTCGCCGCTTCTGCCGCACGTCTTACAAAGCTGTCAGGTGCAGCATTTCGGTACATGGTGGACTTTGACATATAAAGCTCTAATGACAATGGTGGCTGGTGGTCGAGGTTTTTGAGCTTTCTGAGAAATTTCTCAAAGTTCAGGTTGCCGTCAAATGGTATCATGTGTCCGTCGGTGTTGCCGTCGTTATCGTGACCCTTCACTATTTTTCTTTAGTTCAGCTATTTCCTCATCAGTCATATTTATTTGATCAGTGTACTTAACTAATATATCATCAAGCTCATCAGCTTTCTTTACTGGCTCCTCTGGTTTATCCTCAGGCTTTACAGTACTATCTAACCCACCAACTTCTACCTTGTCTGGGTCTGAAACATTACCAATAAGCTCATTACCCTTATTCTTACCGCTAGAAGCATTTATTGGATAACTTGCACCAGTGTATAAACTCTTATATGCCTTTGTAGTCATATTAACTATACCTGTCAAATCTATTGGATACTGCCAACCATCTGCACTCGAAATGATACCGTGATTTATAGCTACTGTAATTTAAGCTTAGATCCTCAGGTCTCAGGCAACTATTATTCAAGCCAAGTGCATAATATGCTACTGAGATTGGGGTAATGATGAGTTACCACCAATTTTTCTTTATTTAATTTATATACTCCCTATAACTTAATGCCTCTAAATAGGCACTATTTATTGTGCAATGATACCTATATGTGTAAAGTGCATATCAATACTGCAGTCTATATTGTACCCTGTTATATCTGTTACAAAGTTATGTAATAGATCTTAAACATCAACTGCTTCTTCGCGCTTAAACTCGTCTGTGCTTAAAAAGCCATGATTATATAGCATTTTCAATAAATAAAACTCTATACATATAATTGGTAAAACTAATACACTTTTACTGTTTTTAAACTTCTTTGACAGAGAGTTGTAAATAATGACTGTCTCAATGCAATTAACTGATAGATCAACGAATATTACCACAAAATGCCCTAAATCTTAAAGCCTTTCAGCCTCTTTAGCTAAGTTATGATTTCCATTAGCAAAGTGTATATTATTACCATAGCGACAACTTCTTAATAGCCTACTCGACGGCGTATTGACATTATCCTCAAATAATAGTACCACAACTTTCCCTCACTGTCTTTAAATTATTATTTTCATAGTTTATTGTATAAAATCCACAATTTTCAAAGGATCCTAATTTTTCAGTATGCTTTATACTCATTATAACTTGTTTATCACTTGATTTCAAGTAGTTAAATAACTTTTTTGTCATGTACAAGTCTGCATTATCAAGCAATACAATATTAGCTTTTCGCATACCATGTATAAACCAATCAGCGTCCTCATTTTCGCTATTGCAATCAAACTTTTTGTATGCTATGCCTTTTGCTACAAAGTATGATTCGAGCATTTCCAACATGAATGTTTTTCCTGTACCGGAGTCATCCGACAGTATTGCCACTGAATCAGTTATATTTATGCTCAAATTTATATTTGAATCACCTTCGTATGTCCAATCAAGTTTCATCATTGTCATACCTTCCTTCATTTATTGTACTTAGAAATTTGTAGAAATCTGTATAATGCTTATTATTGTATATAATGTCACAATTTGCATCACCAATATAAGCTATGAATGGTATATCCCAATATACCTTTCCAGTTTTGATTAATGGCAATAACTCAAGTACATTATCTCCACATTCACGTAAATCAAAACAGAATTCAGGTCTAATCTTCATGCTTGCTTTCTTCTCCTTACTGTTACCTTATTGTTCTCATAGTTCACTGTATATTTTCCGAAAGTTCTGAATCTATATTTATAAGGTTTCTTAATGCTACATAGTAGTGTTTTATTGCTATCTATGATATAGTCTAATAAAGCTTGTGTTAAATACAAATCAGCATTGTCCAAGATAATTACTTCCTTGTTATTACACAAACTTATTAACTGATCTACTGTGCAATCCATTTGTCTGTAATCAAAATATGCTGTGCTAATGTTATTCGAGGCTAAATATTCTTGTATAGCACCAAATGTGAATGTCTTACCTGTTCCGGAATACCCAGTAAATAAGCTTATTCTATCCTGTATATCAATGTCAAAGATGATTCTGCTATATTCCTTTATAAACTTAATCATATTCTATCATGCCCTCTCTTCCTTTTCTACAGTACATAAGAATTCATAAAAGTCTTTATAAATTTTTCCTCTGTATTCTATATTACAATCTGGCTTGCCACAATATACTAAGCATGGTACATCACATATCACACTGCCATCTGTTACTCTTGGTAAGAACTTAAGAACATTATCACCGCATTCACTCAAGTCAAAACAGTCGCTTGGATTACTTAATATGTTTAATATTGTTTTTGTTCCAGTACTAAGCACTTGCTTATTCAAGTTCCCAAGTTCCTTTGTTCTGCCAAGTACAGTTAATTCTGATACGTATTTCGCTCTATCAATAGTGAATAATATTTCCCTTGTTAATGCATTATCTTGTAATAGCGTATTATAGTTGAAATATGTGTCATTATCTCTAACTATTCTAGTACCTTTTGGCACTTCGTCGCATGTTCTATAAATTTTTAGCATGTTAACCAACACCTTTCCATCAATGTACAATAATTCATTTAATTTTATAGTTTTTATCTAAATTGTACCCTACACTACTTCTGCCAATCATAGTGACTATAGTATTATTTATGTAATGACTTGTAATTCTTTCATAAGCATTTGTATATCTTTTTTGCATCTCTATTGCCTGACTTGGACACAAAAGAACGTTTGTGTTATGAACGTCGCTGCACTTTAACCAGTTTAGTAATGCAGTATTGATATCTTTTCTTTAAGTGTTTCACTATCTAATATCTTATTACCTTTTAAGTTTGCTATCTTATCCATGTCATACACAAATACCACTGTATCTGTATTTGCTGGCAATGTTATTGGTACAAGCACTCTATTTGATAATCCCTTTGTGACTGTAACATCACCAAATATTTGTGTTAACATCCATAGTGCAATTGAAAAATTTATTGCATGCTATGTCAGCTATGCCATAAGTATCCTCAAAATTGACCGATATACCCATATAAATCTTGCTCCTTTAATTTTCTTAAACTGTAATCATTACACCAGTAAAAGCTATCTGGATTTATGCCGAATAATTGCTGACAGTGTGTAGCTATATACCCTTTCTTATAAGTGTCTACTAAAACTTCAAGTATATCACAAAGAAAATTGATCTCCATTCCATACAACCCATACTCTGGCTCATCTAGTATAAGTGTATCACCATTTCTGCATAGGAGTGTAATAACATCTAAGAAGTAATCAGTAAACTCAAAGTCGTCTCTTTTAATTGCTAACCGGTTATTTATAACCTCTATCTCATCATAATCAGTGAGTATATCATAAAAATCATACTGCTTTAACAGCTCTAACCTATCTGCATTAAACCCACTATAATGCGTCTGCCTAATATTTGTAATGATTTTTGAACAATTATCAACCTCTTTATCTAACAACTTCTCTAAATATACTGTCTTTCCGCTACCATTAAGACCTATTATCCATTTAATCATATGACTCATCTCCTCTATTTTTGAAGTAAGCTTTTAAATATAGCCTCATTATATGGTGTTGGTGGCACTAAATTAATATATTCACTGTCCTTGAACATTTCTATAAGCCTTAATATTGACGGTTTATCTAGCTGTGTAAGCTCATTAGACACATAGATTGTGTTCTTTGTTACATCAGCCATTAAGCATAATGCTAGTAGCCTTTCACCACGGCTTAGTCTTGTTAAATTTAGACGCTTTGTTTTCCCATTTATCTCGACGCTATAAGCTTGAAGTGATATATCAACAGCTTTTATGTGGTAGTTAAATAATTTTAGCAAGTTTAGCATTTTTTCATTAGCGCCTGAAATTTCAGAAAATTGCTCAAGTATGTTTATCTGATATGGAGTATCAAATGTTACATTAGGTATCCACTCTTTCCTTATAGTCAAATTTGTATCAAAACGACTCTTACTAGCCAATATTTTCATCAGATTCACACCTCACTTAAAATGCCACTGCCAACTGGTGAATTGTATTTTCTCTCTAACCAGTGTGATTTACCATTAGTTTTGAGCTCATAAACCTCGTATACTGAGTACCCTATTTTTGATATTTGTGTTCTGTTTATTATTATGTAGTAGTTGTACTTGTCTGCATTGACAAATGTGGCAAACTCTTTGCTCTCTACAAAATTTTCATCGTCTATCACTATCACAGAATTTACAATAGGAAAATTATTTATGTCATCCCAATATTCCTTTAAGCTACTATACTTATTTTCATGTATTCTTCTATTTGCATGCTTTATAAACTTCGAGAACTCAGATTCACTTATGCTTATTAAATCAAATCCATTAGACACACTAATCTTAACAGATGGATTGCCTAAATTATTTATCAAAGATACCATTTTTGTCTTACCTGTAGCGCTATCACCTAAAATGAATGTTATCTTTTCTCTGATCTCAAACTCATACTCAAGTCTTTTAGACCTAATGCTTATATCAACACTCATGTCCAATCTGTCTCCTTTAATGTTCTCCAAGACTCACCATTGCCATATACTTCGTTTATAAAAGCCTTTACAAACTCTTTTTTACTGTTTATTTCACCATAACCATGCACTACTGTTTTAACTGGAAGTTGTCCAGAAGTTGGTAATGGTAGTATATGAGAGGTAGTAATTGTTATGTCTTTCCGCTTAGCAATTTCAAGTAAAAGTCCAATACAATTGTCACCAAGTCTATCACCATTAACTATATAGTCCTCCTCAAAAAGTATGATTAATGCTTTTGAACCACTTGATAAACTTTCTGGTGATATACCTAGCAATACATCGTTATATAAATTTATACCAGATACCACAGTTGTGTTATCTATGTCCTTAATTATTTTTCTTACGAATTCATCATCAAACCACTCTGGCTCATAACTTGTATCAAAGTAACCTCTTACATTTGATATTCTGTTCGGCAATCTCTTGCATGTCTCCTCATAATTGCTCTCAATAATTATATTAAGCATTAAAATTTCTCCTTTGTATCTATTTGGTGTCTAGCAATTATATCATCAATTGCATAGTCAACATCTTCCAATGTTTTAGTAATTCATCCATGTATAAACCTTGCTTTGGCATTAAGCCACCCACAATACAAAAAATAGTCTAACATTTATATCTGTGTAACAATGTTAGACTATTCTATGTCTTAGTATTTTATTACTGCATGTCAGAGAAATAGTAACCGCACTGATATGCTACAGTACCGTTAGCTATTACCCTATACCAACCGTTCTCAGTACATTTAGCTATGATATGAGTTTCAGTTACAGCTGGCACACTTCTTAATATAGGATAGTCTGTACTTGGACCGGATCTTAAATTTAAGTATGTACAATAGTCTACCTTTAGTGTCTTATCAACCCACTCAAATGTAAAATATGCAGGCAGGCAAGCTTGCTGCCGAACTTCGTCAGGCAATCGGTATGCTTTGAGAAGCAATTCTCATGACCTGTGTCATAGCAAAATTTCACGTTATCATGGCTTTCGAACCGGTCAAAAAGCACGTCAAGAAACTGCGGGAGCTGGATATTCTCAAAGGCGATATCGACGCTGTTTTCTTCTCCGCACTGTATTATCTTGGCGAAATTCTCTATACCGAAACGAGATACTTCGGGGGGAACAAGCCCGTCAGTGGGGTGGCATATCATGGTTTTTATGCCGTTTTCACCGCACACTCTTACACATTCAAGTGTTCGTTGGAGGATATATTCGCTCTCAGGGCATATTGTCCAAAGGGCGTTCATGCGGTCAAACTGTGAATGGACGTTTTCTATTTTCAGTCCAAAATTTCGTACAATATCATACTGAGTGTATTTTAGTCCGTCAGAAAAACCAAGCATTACACCGTCAAAGCCGTTCTCTTTTATAAGTCTTATACGCTCCTCAAAGGGTATTTTAAAGGTGAAGTCTGCAAACATACAGCGTTTCAATCTGTTTTCCTCCTTACCAAAAACAGCGGCAGAATTGCTCTGCCGCCGTGAAAATTTAGTTTTTGAGAGAATGGAGTGGTGCAGGGATCTGTCCGCCACGATTGATGAACTTGGAAGGTGACTCTTTTTTGAGCGGCATAACAGGTCCGCAGCCAAAAAGTCCGCCCCAATCAAGTTCTTCGCCAACGCCCTTGCCAATAGCAGGGATAACTCTTACGGCGGTGGTCTTGTTGTTTACCATACCGATAGCAGCTTCGTCTGCGATGATAGCGGAAATAGTATCGGCTGGGGTATCGCCCGGAATACATATCATATCAAGACCAACTGAGCATACAGCGGTCATAGCTTCAAGTTTTTCAATGCAGAGCGCACCGCTCTTTGCGGCATCGATCATGCCTGCGTCCTCAGAAACAGGGATAAATGCGCCTGAAAGTCCGCCTATTCTTGAGCAAGCCATTACACCGCCCTTTTTAACTGCGTCATTGAGCAGGGCGAGGGCTGCTGTTGTGCCATGTGTACCGCACTTTTCAAGACCTATTTCCTCGAGGATATGGGCAACAGAGTCGCCTACTGCCGGAGTTGGTGCGAGTGAAAGGTCAACAATACCGAATGGAACGCCAAGACGCTTAGAAGCGATAGTTCCAACGAGCTGACCTACTCTTGTTATCTTATATGAAATTTCCTTGATAACGTCGGATATCTTTGTGATATCAGCGTCAGGATATTTTCTCAAAGCGGCTCTTACAACGCCAGGACCTGATACGCCCACGTTTATCATGCAATCAGGCTCACCAACGCCGTGGAAAGCACCTGCCATGAACGGGTTATCCTCAACTGCGTTACAGAAAACAACGAGTTTTGCTGCGCCAAAGCAGGCAGAGTCAACTGTTCTTTCTGCACACTCTCTTACAACGCCGCCCATCATTTTGCAGGCGTCCAGATTGATTCCTGTTTTTGTTGAGCCGATATTTACAGAAGAGCAAACTCTCTCGGTAGTAGCGAGAGCCTCAGGGATAGACTTGATAAGCTCGATATCACCTGCGGAAAAGCCCTTTGGAACGAGGGCTGTATATCCACCGATAAGGTTTACGCCAACGTCCTTTGCGGCTCTGTCCATAGCGTGTGCAAATGGAACAGGTGAACACTTGCAGGCAGCAGACACGATAGCGATAGGGGTAACGGAAATTCTCTTATTTATGATCGGGATCCCAAGCTCCTTTTCTATCTGCTCGCCCACCTCAACAAGCCTTGCGGCTTTTGCGGTTATCTTCTTATAGACATTCTCGCAGGCAACGTTTATATCGCTGTCGATACAATCAAGCAGAGAAATGCCCATTGTGATAGTACGAATATCAAGACAATCGTCCTGTATCATTCGTATCGTTTCCAACACGTCATATGTATTAATCATTTTACTGAAATCTCCTCTTTAGATATGGTGCATACAGTTAAAAATATCCTCGTGCATCGTATGGATCTTTACGCCCATTGTCTGACCAAGCTCTGTAAGTCCGTCTGCCATGGTAGCAAAATCGGAGTTGAGCTTTGTGATGTCAACAAGCATTATCATAGCAAAGAGGTCCTGCAAAACTGACTGAGTGACCTCGATAACATTCGCATTATATTCTGCACACTTTGTGCTTACCTTTGCAAGGATACCTACAGCGTCCTTACCTATAACCGTAACAACAGCTCTCATTAATAAGACCAGCCTTTCCAAATTCATTTATATATCTTCTATTATACCACACAGCGGAGATTTTGCCAAGAGTTTTAATTATAAATATTTTATTAACGTTGAAAATGCGTTTTATGGGGCGACGGTCAAGGCAGGTGGTTTGCGGTGAACGAAACGGGCGAACATTGTTCGCCCCTACCCATATTTGTACGAATTACAAAAAAATTCGAAAAATATCAAAAACGTTGAAGTGCAAAAAAGCGGGGTGTCAGATTTCTGCAAAACAAAAAAAATTCGATGAGCGGGACGTCAATTTCTGTGAGCTTGCGAGCAGAAATTTCGCCGCTCCCCTACAAAAAACGCCCCCATTTAGGGGACGTTCTTGTATTATTTTTCTGTTCTGAATGGTGCGAGGGGTATGCCTGTTTCGTTGAAGATAGTTACCTCGCAATAGTTGAACCAGTTATATCTTGCATAGAGAGGTTTTTCAACGGCGTCTGACTTGATGAAAATTTTACTGCCGTTTATGGTGATATCGGCTTTTACGAACTCTTCGTCCTTGCCTGCTATCTCAAAGCCCTGTGCTTCGCCCTTTACTACAAAGCCGTTTTCGGCATGGTCAAAGCTAAGCTCTATGCCACCGTTTTTATACTCCAGTGACTTATAGATAGGGCCGAATGCTTTTACGTCCATGCCATAGAAAAGCTTTTCTGCCTGCAAACAAAGTCTTTCGCCCACCGGTACTTTTTCCTTAGGGTGTATCTCGTTGAACTCACCGCAATCTGAGATAACAGCTATTCCTGTATTTTTCACTGTCTTATATGCTCTCATCTGAGCTTCTCTTATTTTACACCAATGCTTATAATCAGGGTCGGCGGCATATTTGAACATTGGGAGCTGAACGATTATGAACGGAAGCTCGTCGTCGCCCCACTTCTCTCTCCAAAGCCTGATAAGAGATGTGAGGAGGGTATAATAGCTGTCCGGCTTATGGTCGTCTGACTCGCCCTGATAATAGAGGAAGCCTTTTATTGTATAAGGACAAACTCTTGACACCATGGTCTCAAAAAGTCCTGTTGGGCGGAATGGGTTTACGCAGTTTATTGGACCCGGCCAATTCTTATCGCCAAGGATCTCGTTGGCTTTCTCCCAGCTCATTGTTGGGTCTTTTTGCAGAAGCTCGCCGTATTTTTTATCCCACACACGCTCAAATTTCTGATAATCTCTGTATTCTTTTATCTGCTCCTCAACAGTTTTGCCCTCAATACGTTTTTCATACTCGTCTATGTAGCTTCTTATTTCAGCGTTGTTTTCAAGGGTCGGTCTGTCTACCCATGCGGAGGCTGATGTGCCGCCCCAGTTACAGCCGATAAGTCCTACTGTTACGCCAAGGTCTTTGGCAAGCTTTCTTCCAAAGAAAAAGCCGACTGCACTCCACGCTCTTGAATTATCCTTTGAAGCCTGCGACCATGCGGTATTGTTTTCGTCCTCATAGAACATTTCGTCAAGAGTGCCACGCTTTTGAGTGTAATAAAATCTTACGTTGCAATCAGGGGTGAGGTTTTCGAGAACTTCTTTGCCGCCCTTTGCGTTTTGAAGTTCAAGCTCCATATTTGACTGGCCGCCGCAGAACCACACTTCGCCTATCATGATACGGCAGAATTTTTTCTCTGTACAGCCGTCTGAAACTGTCATTTCATACTCTCCGCCAGCACTCATTGGAGGGAGGACGGCTGTCCACCTGCCGTCACAGACCTGCGTCTGGACTGACACGCCGTTAAGAGTAACTGTGACAGTTCTTTCCTCGTCCCCAAGTCCCCAGACTGTTATGTTCTTGTCACGCTGGAGCACCATATCATTTGAAAAAATATTTGCTACTTTTAACATACTTTTTTCTCCTTTCAATATCTATAAAATTTCAAAAAAATATCATCGCCTCAGGCGATACCTTAATTCCTCACTCCTAACTCCTCACTAATCAAAGAGTGTGGTAGAACAGAATGATATCCTCAAAGACGCCATCTTTGTTTTCAAAGCCCTGCGGTACAGTGCCGAGCTTAACAAAGCCGAGGTTTTCGTAAAGCTTTACCGCTTTGACGTTTGATGCAACAACGGCATTGAACTGGAGCACCTTAAAGCCTTTCTGCTTTGCTATGAAAAGACAATGTTCGACTATGACCTTGCCTGCTCCTTTTCCACGGCAGGTGCTTTTTACGGCATAGCTTGCGTTTGCGATATGTCCGCATCTGCCAACGTTATTAGGGTGGAGGATATACATTCCTACAGTTTCGCCCTCATACTCTGCAACACCGCAGAATGTTTGTGAAGCAAAGAATTTTTTTGCCCAATCATAGTCGAGGGTCTCTTTCTGTGGGAAGGCATTGCCCTCTTTTACTACTTCGTTCCATATCTCTGCCATTGCAGGAACGTCGTCAATATTGTAACCTCTTACGGTCACGTTTTTCATTTTTGCCATTTTGGATACTTCTCCATAATAAAATTACTCTATAAATGACTTCATGCCACGCTCACGTCGCCAATCAAGGAACTCCTCATATGTTCCCTGTCTGTCGATACAGCCGTCGGGGGTTATCTCGATTATTCTGTTTGCAACTGTCTGAACTATTTCGTGGTCATGAGATGCGAAAATCACAACGCCTTTGAAATCTCTAAGTCCGTTATTTACGGCTGTGATAGACTCAAGATCGAGGTGGTTGGTAGGTCTGTCAAGCATTATAACGTTTGAGCCGAAGAGCATCATACGGCTGAACATACATCTTACCTTTTCACCGCCTGAGAGAACTTTTACAGGCTTATATATCTCGTCCCCTGAGAAAAGCATTTTGCCAAGGAAACCTCTGAGGTAGGTGTCTGTTACCTCGGAAGTGGAATATTTTCTTATCCAATCAACGATGCTTTCGTCATTATCGTTGAAGTAGGCTGAATTGTCGATAGGGAAATATGAACGTGATGTGGAAACGCCCCACTTAATGCTGCCCTCGTCTGGCTCTTCTTCCTCTGCAAGTATCTTGAAAAGCATTGTGATAGCCTGCTCGGACTCACCGATGAAAGCGACCTTATCGGTACGGCTGAGGGTAAAGGAAACATTATTGAGGAGCTTTACGCCGTCAACTGTTTTGGATATGCCGTTGACTTTGAGGACGTCTTTTCCAAGCTCTCTATCCATATTAAAGCCTATGAAAGGATATTTTCTTGATGAGGCAGGCATTTCTTCGACTGTGAGCTTATCAAGAAGCTTTCTTCTTGCTGTTGCCTGCTTGGACTTTGATTTATTTGCTGAGAAGCGGTTGATGAACTCCTGGAGTTCCTTGATCTTCTCCTCGGCTTTCTTGTTCTGGTTCTTTATCATTCTCTGCATGAGCTGTGAGGATTCATACCAGAACTCGTAGTTACCAACATACATTTTTATCTTTGTATAGTCGATATCCACGATATGGGTACAAACATTATTAAGGAAGTGTCTGTCATGAGATACAACGAGGACAGTTCCGAAATAGTCTGCGAGGAAGTCCTCAAGCCAGCTTATAGCGTCGATATCAAGGTGGTTTGTAGGCTCGTCCAGCATGATAATATCAGGATTGCCGAAAAGTGCCTGTGCAAGAAGCACCTTGACTTTTTCGTTACCTGAGAGGGTGGACATTTGTGAATAGAGGATATCCTCGGAAAGACCAAGACCCTGAATGAGCTTTGAAGCGTCAGACTCAGCTTCCCAGCCGTTTAATTCTGCGAACTCGCTTTCAAGCTGACCTGCTCTGTCGCCGTCCTCCTCGGTGAAGTCCTCCTTGGCGTAAAGCTCGTCCTTTTCTTTCATTATCTCATAAAGTCGCTTATTGCCCATTATTACAGTTTCGAGAACTGTATACTCGTCAAATGCAAAGTGATCCTGACGAAGCACTGAAAGTCTGTCCTCTTTTGAGATCACTACCTCGCCTGTGGTAGGCTCTATCTCACCGCAGAGGATCTTCAGAAATGTTGACTTTCCTGCACCGTTTGCACCGATTATGCCATAGCAGTTGCCGTTTGTAAATTTAAGGTCAACGTCCTTGAAAAGAAGCTGACCACCGAATGAAAGGCTTACGTTTGATACTGTTATCATTTTAACTCTCCTATATCTGATAATTATACTTTGACACTTTATTATACCACACAAAGAGGCTTATGTCTACTTTTAATTATTAATTTTTCATCACTGCGCTTTTATGATGCAAACGAGGTTTTGCTCTTGACGTTTTCAACAAAAAGTGTTATAATTGTTATGTACACATTGGCAATAGCGATAATTATTGCCCTGAAAATTCAAGAAATTAAGTTGGAAAGGATAACTTGAATATGAAAAAAGTTTTGTTCGCTTCTTCGGAGTGTGTTCCGTTTATCAAGACAGGCGGTCTTGCTGACGTTGTTGGCTCTCTGCCTAAGTGCTTTGACAAGAGGTATTATGATGTCAGAGTAATTCTTCCTAAATATTCCTGCATGAAACAGCAGTGGAAAGACATGATGCAGTACAAAACGCATTTCTACATGGACTTTGCAGGTCAGAGCCAATATGTGGGCGTGCTTGAATGCGTTTACGATGGCGTTACGTTCTATTTTATCGACAACGAACATTATTTCACCGGTGACAAGCCTTACACTGAGCATCACTGGGATATAGAAAAGTTCATGTACTTTGACAGAGCTGTGCTTTCTGCTCTGCCGCTTCTTGATTTCCGTCCTGACGTTATACACTGTCACGACTGGCAGACGGGTCTTATACCTGTATATCTTCATGACAGCTTTGCAGGGGGAGATTTTTTCCGCGGCATAAAGACTGTTATGACTATACACAATCTGAAATTCCAGGGAAATGACGGAGTTGAGCAGTTCAAAAGGATATCTGGTCTGTCTGACTACTACTTCACTATCGACAAGCTGAGAACGGGCGTTGACGGAAATATGCTCAAGGGCGGTCTTGTTTATGCTGACGCTATCACAACTGTCAGCAACACATACGCAGAGGAGATAAAGACTCAGTTCTACGGCGAGGGTCTTGACGGACTTATGAGGGCTAGGGCTAACGATCTCCGTGGTATCGTAAATGGTATCGACTACGTTGATTACAACCCTGACACTGACAAGAACATTGTTGTAAGATACAATTATGACAACGTGCTTGAGAAGAAGATACACAACAAGAGAGCAATTCAGGCTGAGCTTGGTCTTGCGCAGGACGACAATCGCTTTATGATAGGCATTGTTAGCCGTTTGACAGATCAGAAGGGCTTTGACCTTATTGCATACATGATGGAAAGAATGTGCGAACAGGGCATACAGTTCGTTGTGCTTGGCACGGGCGAGCAGAAATATGAGGATATGTTCCGCTGGTTTGCAGGCAAGTATCCTGACAGGGTTTCCGCTAACATTTACTACAGTGAGGAAATGAGCCACCGCATTTACGCTTCCGCTGACGCATTCCTTATGCCGTCACTTTTCGAGCCATGCGGACTTTCACAGCTTATGTCACTGCGTTACGGCACGTTGCCTATCGTTCGTGAAACTGGCGGTTTGAGAGATACTGTTCAGCCGTTCAATCAGTTTGAGAGGACCGGCACTGGTTTCAGCTTTGCAAACTACAATGCACACGAGATGTACAACACTGTTATGTTTGCAAAGTACATATTTGATGACAGACGTGACGAATGGAACGGACTTATCAAATCTGCAATGGCACAGGATTTCTCATGGCAGGCTTCTGCTAACAAGTATCAGGAAATGTATGATTGGCTCATAGGCTAAGATAGATACAAGAAAAGCTCCGCAGAAAGGCGGAGCTTTTTTTATGTTATAGGTTTTGTGGCAAGCATATGATTTGTTGGAGATCAGGCGGGCGACCTCAGATCGCCGCTACGGAAACAAACATAAAAAGCGGTACAGTTTAGGCTGCACCGCTTCTGTTTTGCATTTATCAGTCACCGAAAGCAACGCCCAGAGCCTTTGCGGTCTTGACGAGCTGGTGGTCGGCAGGGACGAATTTTGTTTTACCTGCCACTTCTGAAAGTGGGTTTTCTGACACAACTTCATTTATCATTGCCACTGCATAGCCGTATTTATCGGCTGCGATAAGCTCTGCGGCATGGACGCCGAACTTTGTGGCGAGAACTCTGTCATAAGCTGACGGGCTGCCGCCTCTGAGCATATGACCAGGAACGCAAACTCTTGTTTCTCTGCCTGTAAGCTCTTCTATCTGCTTTGCAATTCTAGGGGTAGCAGTTGTAAGGCCCTGCTCTGCACGAAGTCTTGCTCTTTCCTTCTTTTTAAGCTTTGCCTCTTCTTTATCAAAAGCACCCTCAGCTACGGCGAGAATAGAAAATCCCTTTGATTCTCTCTTTTCGCAGGCAGCGGCAAGCTTTTCGATATCATATGGTATTTCAGGAATGACTATCATATCTGCTCCGCCTGCGATACCTGAATAGAGGGTGAGCCAGCCGGCTTTATTGCCCATTATTTCTGCAACGAGTATTCTTCCGTGGGAATTGGCTGTGGAATGAAGTCTGTCGATAACGTCTGTGGCGGTATCCACTGCGGTATGGAAACCGAATGTTACGCTTGTGCCCCAAATATCGTTGTCGATAGTTTTTGGCAGGCCGATAACGTTAAGTCCCTCGGTTGAAAGGAGGTTAGCGGTCTTATGAGTGCCGTTGCCGCCCAAGGTGAGCAGGCAATCGAGCTTCTGCTTTTTATAGGTTTCTTTCATAGCCTTTACTTTATCCACGTTATCTTCTTCGATGACCTGCATTTTCTTGAAAGGCGTTCTCTTTGTGCCGAAAATAGTTCCGCCTGTGGTAAGGATACCAGAAAAATCAGACTGCTTCATTTCCTTGCACATATTATTGATAAGCCCATAATAGCCGTCCTCTATGCCGATTATCTGGACGTCTTCGCCGAACTTTTCATAGCAAGCCTTTGCAACGCCTCTGATAGTTGCGTTAAGTCCCGGACAATCTCCTCCGCTTGTGAGTATGCCTATTCTTTTCTTCATTTTACCAAGTCCTTTCAATGAAATTCTATCATTATCAACGATATCAATACTTATCGCTTGTGCTGAAATCTTCTATATCGGCTTCGTCGGAAGGAGTGATATCCTGCTGAGTTTCCTCAGGGGTGGCCTCGCTTTCCGGCTCGTCGTCAATATATGTAAACCTTGAAGTCTGATGCTCTTTCTTATCCTTTTCACTGTTCTCGCTAAGTTTGAAACGTGCTATCATATTCTTTAGTATAAGCGACTGGCTTGAAAGCTCTTCACTTGCGGAAGCTGAACCGACTGCAGTCGAGGTATTGGCTGATACAACGGCTGATATTTGGTCTACTCCCGTATTTACCTGAACGATAGCTTCTGCCTGCGCCTCAGAAGCGTCTGAGATATTCTTTACGAGATCCCTCATAGTATTTGAATTACTTACGATATTGTTCAGTGAATCAGCGGTTTCTTCGGCTATCTTAGAGCCCTTTGAAACAGCGGCAGACTGGTTTTCGATAAGTGAAGCGGTCTGCTTTGCGGCTTCGGCTGATCTTGATGCCAGACGTCTTACCTCGTCTGCTACCACGCCAAAGCCCTTTGAACCCTCTCTTGCGGCCTCTACGGCGGCGTTAAGGGCAAGGATATTTGTTTGGAATGCGATCTCGTCAATGACCTTGATTATCTTTGAGATCTCATCGGAAGCTGTATGTATAGCATTCATGGCATTTACCATGTTGCCCATATCGCTGTTGCAGTTGTCAATGGCTTCGGTATTTTTAAGTACGATATTATAAGCGTTCTTAGAGTCCTCAGAGTTTTGAGTTATCTGCTTTGAAACATCACTGAGGGTAGCGGAAAGCTCCTCGATCGCAGAAGCCTGCTGTGTAGAACCCTGTGATACAGACTGTGCGATATTTGACACCTGAACCGCTCCTGAGTTCACCTGCTCGGCTGACATATTGATAGAAGCAAAGGTATCAGACAGAGAGTCGAGTATCTCGTTAAACGTACTCTTTATCTTATAGAAGTCGCCCTTGAAAGTACCTTCCATTCTATGGCAAAGGTTACCCTCGGATATCTGGGTAAGAGCCACTGTGATAAGGTTGATATACTGTCTGAGGCAGACGATAGTTTCTTCCAGAGAGTTTGAAAGGACGCCAAGCTCGTCCTTTGAATACCACACGTCAACAGGGTCGGTAAGGTTTCCCTGTGCGAGAGAACGAAGTCTGTTTGTGGTAGAAATGATAGGCTTTGTTATCCTCTTTGCAAAAAGCAGAGAGAACAGCACCGTCAGGCACATAAGCACAACGCCCATTACAATGATATTAGTAAGTGCGCTGGAGCTTGCAGTGGTGAAGTCGGCAACATTTGTAACCATGACGACAGTACCGTCAAAATATGACGAACCATAATAGCCCACGATATAATTGTTATCCTTAAATTTATACTCTGTTGTACCGCTATTATTTGCAAGTATTTTCTCAACGGCATTTGTCACTTCCGTATATTCTTCATCTTTCTTACCGATCTTAAGGGCATTTTTACCTATCTGATCTGTATCCTTATGAAGAAGGATCTCTCCGTCTTTACCAACAAGATAAACATAGCCGGATTTTCCGAAGGTATATTCATTAAGAGCATTGATAAGCATATCGCTCTGAATGGTAATACAAGCGACTTTTTGTTCTGTGTTGCCAGACTTTGTTGAAGCAAGTATAGAAAAATAATTCTTACCGCCAAAGGTATATATATCGGTTATATAAGCCGAGCTTCTTTCGCAAGCGCTTATGATGTGCTCCTTTTCAACTGATGACGATACCATTTCATTATCTGTTGCAAGCACAATGCCATTGCCGTCATAAACTGTAAAATTCAGATAGAAGCCTGTGTTGTCTGCAAAGCCACTTTTTACCGCCTTTAGTCTGTCAGCGTCAGTTTTTGCCCCTAAAAAAGAATCAGACTTTACGGTCGAAACTATATTATTCGTATAAGAGCTGATCGTCGAGTCAAAATTCTTAGCCGCCTGAACAGCCAGTGGTTCAGCGGTGCTTTTGAGCGTATCCTTTGCAGAAACGTTTATAAAATACACGGAAACCAAGCTGAGCAGCACCGTGATGATAAGTGCGATTGAAAGCATTGCCAAAAGCAGCTTTGAACGCAACGTTTTCATATACAGTTCCCCCTTATGAACTTGTTTTTAACGCAGCACACAATACTGCGATATTACGTGTTTATTATATCATAATTGCACAATTATTTCAAGTACCACAAGCATATTTTTTGTGAATTTATGATGCAATTAATGATATGGAGGTGAATAAGAATAGGTAAAAAGGGGGTAAATAAAATATGTACATAAGTCTGAGGATAAGAAAAAGGGTGATGCTTTGCGTTATAGCTATACTTTCTATGCTGGCGGCGGTGGCTGTTATGCCGACCTTTGCAAAAGAAGAAAAAACAGATGGGATAAAGCTTCCGATCATAATGTATCACAGCATCGTAAAAAACGAAGATCGCAGCGGTGAATATGTCATAACGCCTATCGAGCTTGAAAAGGATCTGCTTTATCTGAAGCAGAACGGCTACACTACTGTTTTTGTAAATGACGTTATAAGATATGTGAAGCGTGGGGGCGAACTGCCTGAGAAGCCTATCATACTGTCCTTTGATGACGGCACTTACAACTACAGAGAATATCTTCTGCCGCTTCTTGAAAAATACGATATGAAAGCCACTGTATCTATTGTGGGATCTTACACCGACGCTGCCTGCGAGGAGGCTGAGCCTGATCCTGCTTACTCTTATCTTGACTGGCAGGACGTTTCGGTGCTTCGTGACAGCGGTCATGTGGAGATATGCAATCACTCTTACGATATGCACAATCTTGAGGGCAGGCGTGGAGTCGGTCAGCTGGAGGGGGAAAGCTACGAGGATTACCGAAAGGTATTTCTTAAGGACACCACGAAGCTTCAAACGCTTTGCGATGAACACTGTGGTTTTCAGCCAAACGTTTACACCTATCCTTTCGGCATAACCTGCGAAAGTGCAAGTCGGCTTGTAAAGAACATGGGGTTTGAGGCTAGTCTTGGAGTAGAGGAAAAAATCAATATAATAAAAAAAGAAGATGAGCGCTGCCTTTTTGGTCTTTACAGATTCAATCGCAGCGGGGTCATCTCCACAGAAGAATTCATGAAAAAAGTTTTTGGAGCATAAAAAAAGCAGCCCCTATTGGAGCCACTCTCTAAACTGAATCACCATCAGCATATTCACATTATACTCTGGCAGGTGTCGAAATTATACTTGTTTTTGTGTGATTTTTGTAAAAAAAATGTGTATTCGTGTAAGCAGAGTGAAAAATGCTGTCACAAGCAGCCAAAAGCACGTTGATACGCCACTTTTGGCTGTTTATCATCTCTTTATACAGAACTTATTTATCCTTTTTGCCGCCTTTGATCTTTCCTCTTATCCAGATAATTATTACGACAAGTGCGATAACAAGGACAATAAGGACGATAGCAAGGGCGGTATTGAGCATCTTTTTATACTGGTCCATAACATTTGCGTTTTTGGACACGGCAGATGAAGTATCGGAGCTGTCTTTCTTTTGGGCGGTCCGGGTCTGCTGTTCATCTCCGCCTGAGGCTCTGATTATGGTGACAGTATAGGTGGCGGCATTGCCGTCAACGTCTGTGACGGTGATAGTACGAACATTTTCGCCCACCTGACACTCGCTTGTGCCTGTATACCATATGTAATCAGAGGGGCTTGCTGTTGTTCCCTCTATCTCAACATTGGTAACGGAATTGTCAACGTTCACTGTATAGTTATAGACATTATAGGCAAAGGCAGGAGAAAGCTCGCCGTTATCCACTTTCAGAGCTGTAAGAACGCCTTTATCGGGTATGCCGTTTGAAGGTTCGGTCTTAGTGGTAGTGGTCTTTTCGGTGGTGGTCGTAGTTTCTGTTTCGGTCTTGGTTTCCACCTTATCGCTTCCAACTGTTATGACACAATAGGCGGTAGGCGAGCCGATAAGCTCTGAATCAGGGGAATATATCTGGCAGCTTTGCAGGCTTATATTTGCATTTCCTGCCGACAGACCTTTGAACGTAAAGCTGAAATCCACTTCTGAAGAGGGGGTATCAGGAAAGCCGTTTACTGTAAGAATTCCTCCACCGCCTGAGGCGTTGTCACTGGACACAAATTCTATAACGGAATCGTCATAGGCGATATTTGCCTGAACGCTTCCTATCTCTGAATCTGCAGAAAATGTCACGGACACTTCAAACTGCTGATCGGTCATGACGGGGTTTTTAGGCGGATAGAAGAAAGCCTCCCCTGTAGCATGGGCAGTGAGAGCCGTCATTGGAACTGCAAGTGCGGCTGTCAAGAGCGATGAGAATATTCTTTTTACAAGCTTTGTTTTTGTGATCATTGCTATCCCTCCCGATAACATGGATAATTATTTGGTATAAACTTTGGCTATATCAGACCACTGTCCGAAGTAGGTCTTGCCACCTGTGGCTGTATAGCTTCTCACACGGACGAAATATGTCTTTTGGCTTTTAAGATCTGTTACGGTCTTTTTGTCGGTCTTATTTGAGGTCACCTTAACTGTCTTTGCACCGCTGAAAGATATATTTTCAGCATAGGATATCACATAGCCTGTAGCAGAGCCTTTCTGTGCATAGTCTATATAAAAGCCTTTTTTCACCGGCATGAGCTTTTGTATGGTCTGCTTTGCAGGGTTTATTATAAAAGACTTTGTTATCACTCCGCCATACGAGCCTTTTCCTGTTACTGTTACCTTAGCTGTGCCTATATTCTTATTGGCGGAATATTTCACTGTATAGTCTGTGCCGTTTTTAAGGGTCTTGCCCGAATATGTGACAGTTATACTTTGGGTGATGTTCCTGCCTGTGAAAGACTTGTTTTTTATGCCTGCTACCTTAGCTTTGGCAATATCATATTTTGCGGTGGTCACGCTCTTTGTATCAGACCATGCGCCGTTATAACGCTTGCCGCTGACTATTGTATATGAACGCACTCTTACATAATATTTCTTCCCTGCCGTCAGGTTTGAAACTGTCTTTTTATCCGTTTTGTTTGAGGATATGATCAAGGTTTTTGCACCTGCGAAGTCAGAGCGTGTACTGTACTGCAATTCATATCCTGTGGCTGAACCTTTCTGAGCAAAGTCGATAAAAAAGCCTTTATATCTTGTTTGCAGAGATTGTATCTCCTGTTTTGCAGGATAAATGGTAAAAGTTTTTGTTATCGTACCCTGATAGTTGCCCATGAAGCTTATGATCATTTTTCCAACGCCTATTTTTGTATTTGAGCTATAGGAAACAGTATAATCATGTTCAGGAAGAAGAAATTTTCCTCCGTCCGTTACCATAACGTCAGGTCTTATAGGCTTGCCTGTGTAGGAGAGCGTATCAACATAATAGACGCTTGTCAAGTGGGCGGACTTTGGAAGAATGTCGAATGCTTTGGCTATAGTGCCACTGTATCCGCCAATGCCTGTTATTATCATTTTGCCCTTGCCTGCGGCTATATTATCGGCATAGTCAATGGTATAGTCTTTATTATTCGTCAAAGCGGTATCGCCATAGGAAAGCGTTATACTGCTTTGAGCAAGCTCAAAGCCTGTGAATGTCATATGTGTTTTAAAGCCTGATATCTCGCAATCTTTTATAAGCTTTCTGTCGGTATAGACCGCCTGCACTGTCATATGAGCTGTGACTTTTGAAAAGTCTTTATCCCAGCCTGTAAAGCGTTTGCCTTTTATGGTCGGTGCTTTGGGCGGATCGGCACTTTTGCCGTATTCTACGGTCTGAGATGACAAAACTGTGCCGTTTATATCGGTGAAATCGACCTTGCAGGTATTGGCTTTCCAGCCTGCATAAAGCGTCTTTGAGCCGTCTGAAAAGCTCACGGACGTTATAGGTTCGCTCTCAAGCTGTGAGTCGGTATACCAGCCTATGAACTGTGCGCCCTCTTTTGTGGGGGCGGAAAGCTGTGCGGTTTCGCCCTCGCCAAGCTCATCAGGGTTGAGGGAGCTGTTTTCGCCACCGTTAAGGATATAATCTATCTTTGCTTTGTCACTTGGGGTGACTTTTGCGGAAACTGTGGTGTTTTCTGTGAAAACTGTGTCGCTGTTCACAGGTTCGCCTTTACGATACCAGCCGAGAGTGTAGCCCTGCTGAACGTTCACATTCGGGAACATGGCTTTGCCTGCATAGTCGGTGCAGACTTCTATGGTCTGTGCCACAGCGGAAAATGTTATCTTATGGGAAGCCTGCTCGCTATATGAGGTCTGGCGCACAAGAGTGCCGTCCATTGTCCACTTTGCGCTGTCTTTGAACTTTTCACCGTAGGTGTTCATTGCATATGCACCTTGAGAAAGTGCATTTTTTGCAGAGAGGCTTGAAACCAGGCTGTCGCTGTCATTGCTGTAACAGCCGTATGCGTTCACAACGGAAACGGCAATATCCCTGCCTCCTATAAAGGCATTTGTAATGGCGGAGCTGTTTTCCCTTAGGTTTGAAGAACACTCTGTTATGATACCACAGGATTGTCTTCCTATGACGCCACCTGAATAGACTTCTCCTGACACGATGCCGTCAAAGGTGCAGGCTTTTATGGCTGTTCCTTGATAAAAACCCACTATTCCACCTGCGTAATCGCCTTTCACTATACAGTTTTTCAGGGAAATGTTATTTATCTCTGCACCATTTTTTATGTATGCGAAAAGTCCTGAATACTCCTTGGACATGATGACTGCGTTTTTTATAAGGTGTCCGTTGCCGTCAAAATAGCCCATAAAAGGATTTTCAGAATCGCCTACGGGTGAGATAGTTTTTCCGTCAAAGTCAAGGTCGCCTTCAAGGGTGACTAGCTTGCCCTCGAAGCTTTCGCCACTGCTGACACGCTTTGCAAAGCTTTCCCACTGGACTTCTGTGGTTATAACAAGGGCTTCGTCCTGTTCTTCTGCGGCGGAGATAAGGAGCTTTTGTGCGTTTGAGATATCATTTTTAGAAGCGTTCTCGTCTGCAAGCACCGTTCGGGCGTTGTTTGCTTCCCTTTCACAGCCTGCAAGGGTGCCGTACTTCGCAAGGGCGCTTTCAAGTGAACTTTTATCGGGCTTTGCAGTATCGTCAGTATAAGCATAGATAAAAAGACTTCCTATGGAGTCGGTCTTGTCTGCTCCAACGTCAGACCAATATTTGCCGTTAAGAGAAACATAGCTTTGCCCTGACTGTGCATTTGATGTTCGGTCGCTTTCTGCAAGGAGATATCCCCTGCCGCTGTCGCCGCTGAATTTTACTGAAATGGAATATTTCTCGCCCTCTTCAAGGAGGATATCCTCGGGAAAGTCAACTGTATAAAAGCCGTTTGCGGACACTGAGCCGCTTATCTGCGTTTCAAGTACGCCTATAGGGTCGCTGTCGGAAACGTCGGTATAGACGCTTAGGGTGTAATCCACACTGCCCGTTTTGCCCACATACATAAAGCCTGCTTTATCAAGCTTTTCATCGGCTTTAGCTGTGAAAACATTTGCACCGTAAACAGAGCCGTCATTGCTGGCGTTCACAACATAGCCTGTCATTTTGCTGTAGTGATATGTATTATCACAGCTTTCTTCAAAGTCATAGCAGCAAAACTGTCCGAACTCTGCTTCGTCATAGGACACCCAATAGAAGCCGTCATTGTCCTGATCTGCGCCCCACGAGCCTTTCACAAGCCATGCGCCGTTATTGGCAGGCTTATATCTGAAATTATCCTTACTGTAGTTATCGTCCCAGCCCACCACTGTGACGGAATGATTTATGATAGTGTTTTTTGAGGCGTCGGGATCATAGTAGGCAGTATTGTTATGATTCATATAGCCATTTCCTGCAAAATAGCTTGCGGAAACTGCTCCAAGCTCCATTATTTTACGCTTCACCTGCGTGGTGCTTGAAAGCTCCATGACATAATTCAGCCTGTATTCACTGACGCTTTTCTTATTTTCGGAAACTATCATATTCTCTGTGCCGGATTCTAAAAACGGCTCGTAATCCTCATAGCATAGTCCCTGACCATTTGCAAGAGCGGAGGCCGCAAAGAGCCAGTTTCCTCCTGATGAAAAATCGTCTTTACCTGTGGCTGTGCCTGAATTTGAGGACAGCACCAAGGCAGGCACGGAAAATTCTGCGGAGGGGTTTTCAAGCCCCTTTTTGATAAGATCCTGCTCCGCACAGGCAAGGGCTGAGAATGCCCAGCAAGCACCTGTTGAAGCCTGATCTTTTACTGTTGTGATCTCTCCTGAGCTTCTTGGGTCATAGGCGGAGGGAAGCTTTCGGGCGGCTAATCTTGAATGGGACTTTATCTGATAGTCACCCTCTGTGCTTTTGGCCACGCCCTCTATCTCATAGCTATAGCCGTTATGGGTAAAGTTTACGGGAACGACTTTTATGCCGTTATCCTCGTTGGCAAGTGCAAAAGTCTGCGCCGAAAGCTGAAAAGCCAAGAGCAAAGCTGTCAAAAGCCCTGCCGCACCTTTCATTCTTCTCATTTTCCGCCCTCCTGTTTATCTCAGGTTATGGTTATCTTTCTTGTATACTCGTTTGAAATACATCTGCCATATGCCGCTGTTTCTCTAAGCCTTACTGCGTTCTTTTCAAGGAAAGCAACACGCTTTGCATAGTCGGAGATATCCTCAAGCTTTTTCAGCGAGGTATCATACTCCAGAGTTCTGTTCTCAGCCTGCGCAAGTATGCGTGTGCCTGTGCGGTTAAAGGCAAGTATCCTGCCGTACGGCACTTGTCTGATATCGTCCTTTCTGATGCCGAGAACAAGGTGCAGGACCATTCTTCTTACTCTTGCCATGGTGATATTCTTTGACTTTATACGCTGTTCAAAGATATCCATAGTTTCGGGGCAGGAGCTTACGACAGACATAAATCTGTTGGCAAGGTGTTCGTCGCAGTCAGGGAGGGCAAGAAAATCTTCTCTTGAAGCAGTACAAAGCTTGAAAAGCATTTCTCTGCCTGCCTGCCGGGTAAAGGACGGCTTACAGCCCTCAAAATCATACGGAGCAAATCTCTGCCACTCGCCTCCCTCTTTTATAAGCTCTCTTATATGAGAAGCCGAAGCGAAATTACCAGACTCTGCCTGAGAATCATGTGCGACAGCTTCACGCTTTACGGCATAAGGCACTAGCCATGGGGCTATACGCTTTGCCGCCTTTATATACTCCACTGCAAGAACGTTATTGGGGGTAGAGAATATCTCCTCGGCGGTTCTGCCGTAAAGACCTATGGAGGCTTCATACATAGCCTGCGGGTAGGTCTTTCCCTGAGATAAAAGCTCTCTGACCTGCTGTGAGTTTTCAAGCATTGCGGATATCTCCGCTGCCTGTTCAAGAGCGTTTTTATCACCGCTTTCACAGCCAAAAGACAATGTCGTTACCACATTCTCCCCAAGACCTGCAAGAAGCCTTACTGCACTTCTTGCAAAGACCTCACTGTTTGAGCATGAGAACGGGCATGGCAATTCTATAACAAGGTCTGCACCGTTTCTTATAGCCGCCTGCGCTCTGTCATATTTTGAAAAAACAGCCGCTGAACCACGCTGCACGCAATCACCGCTCATTACTGCGACGATACCCTCTGCGCCAGCCTGTCTTGTGGCTTGTATCTGATATTTGTGTCCGTTATGGAACGGATTATATTCCGCAACTATTCCCGCAATTTTCATTTTTTACTCCTCTTTCTACCCTATGCATATTTTATTCCGTCTTTCAAAAGCTTACTGCGAATTATGATACTAATATGTTAAGCCCTAGTAAAAAAATTGTGCAATATGTATATTTATGAAAAAAGCTCTTGAAATTTATCATTAATATTGATATACTATAAGTATATGATATTATGGGCTTAAAGTCAAGCCCGTTATCTGACATATTATAATCGGGAGGAGATTTTTTCCAATGAAAATCTTAGTTGTAAACGCAGGTTCATCATCACTTAAATATCAGCTTCTGGATATGAAGGACGAGTCTGTTATCGCAAAGGGCAACTGCGACCGTATCGGTATCGACGGCCATGTGAGCGCAAAGACAGGCGACGGCAGACACATCGAGGAGGATTGCAATTTCCCTACTCACACAGAGGCTTTTGAAAAGCTCGTTGAGGTACTCACATCAGGCGAAACAAAGGTCATCGACTCTATGTCTGAGATATCAGCCGTTGGTCACAGAATAGTTCAGGGTGCTGAGATATTCAAGGAGACCTGCCTTGTAACAGACGAAGTTATCGACCAGATCGACTCACTGGCTGAGCTTGCACCTGTACATAACCACCCACACGCTCTTGCACTGAGAGCCTGCAAGGCAGTTATCCCAGCAGGCACACCACAGGTAGTTGTATTCGACACTGCTTTCCACTCAACAATGCCAAGAAAGGCTTATCTCTACGGTCTGCCATACGAGTGCTACACTGATCTTCATGTAAGAAAATACGGCTTCCACGGAACATCACACAGATTTGTTTCAGGCGAGCTTGCAAGAGTAATGGGCAAGCCTATCGAGGAGCTTAAGATAGTTTCATGCCACCTTGGCAACGGCTCATCTATCACAGCTATCAACGGCGGCAAGTCTGTTGACACATCAATGGGCTTCACTCCTCTTGACGGTCTTGTAATGGGAACACGCTGCGGTTCTGTTGACCCTTCTGCTGTTGACTATGTTGAGAAGAAAATGGGTTTCACACCTGACCAGATGACAGAATACATGAACAAAAAGTCAGGCTTCCTTGGTCTTTCAGGTATCGGCTCTGACAACAGAGATATTCAGGCTGCTGCAAGTGAGGGCAATGAGAGAGCGCTTATCGTAAGCGAGATATTTGCTTATCAGATCAAGAAGTTTATAGGCTCATACGCTGCTGCAATGAACGGTCTTGACGCTGTTATCTTCACAGGCGGTATCGGTGAGAACGCACCTGAGGTAAGAGCTGCTGCTTGCTCAAATCTCGATATCCTCGGTATCCACATTGACGCTGAGAAGAATCTCTGCCGTGGAATACTCAAGGAGATCTCCACTGACGAGTCTAAGACAAAGGTTTACGTTATCCCAACAAACGAAGAGCTTCTCATTGCAAGAGATACTCTGGCACTTGTTACAAAGTAATATTTCAGATAACATTAAGGGCGGCTTTCTTATGAGAGCCGCCCTTTTTTTGCGCATAAAAAAGGCACAGGAGAGGTTTTCCTATGCCTTGATTTGTTTGATAAGACCGCCAATTTTCATGTAGGGGCTGGCGCCCTCGACAGCCCGATTTTGAGAGTGTAAAAGTTTGAATTATCACGAAGTTTTGTGGGCTGACGAAATATCGAGAAGTGGGACGTCGTATTTGTTTGAATGTACGATATTGACTATATACGTTTTCCAAACACCATTGTATCAGGTCTTAACGCCTGAGAACTGCGTCTGATAAAGTCTGTAGTAACAGCCCTTGGCGGCGATAAGCTCCTCATGGCTACCCTGCTCTGCAACACGTCCACCGTCGATAACCACTATCTTATCTGCGTCACGGATAGTGGAAAGTCGGTGAGCGATGATAAGGGACGTTCTGTTTTTCATAAGAGCCACCATTGCGGACTGAATGTGCATCTCAGTTCTGGTATCAACCGAGGAAGTGGCTTCGTCAAGAATAAGTATCTTCGGGTCGGCAAGCACTGCTCTTGCTATGGAGAGAAGCTGACGCTGACCTTGTGAAAGGTTTGAGCCGCCCTCGGCAAGCACTGTGTCGTAACCCTCGGAAAGTCTTTCTATGAACTCGTCTGCGTTCGCAAACTTTGCCGCCGCCTTTATTTCATCAAGGGTGGCGTTTTCTCTGCCGTAGCGGATATTCTCCTCTATGGTGTCCTTAAAAAGCACTGTATCCTGCAAAACTATGGCTATGGAACGTCTGAGCTTGTCTTTCGGGATATCGTAAATGCTCTGACCGTCTATGGTTATCTCACCGCTGTCAACGGGATAAAATCTTGTGAGGAGGTTCACTATGGTGGTCTTGCCAGAGCCTGTTGCACCGACTATGGCTATTTTCTGACCTGCTTTTACTTCAAGATCGAGGTCTTTTAGCACCTGCTTTTCAGGAACGTACGAGAAGTCGATATGCTTGAAGTTGATATCGCCTTTGACGTTTTCCACCTCAAAGTCAGCCTTGCCCTCGTCAGTTTCCTTATCAGCGTCCATGACCTCAAATATACGCTCTGCGCCTGCTATGGCTGTCTGAATGTTTGCAAACTGGTTTGCTATCTCGTTGATAGGTCGTGAGAACTGTTTTGAATAGAGTATAAAAGCCTGAATAGTTCCCACTGTTATAAAGCCTTTTATTGCGAACCAGCCGCCGAATGCAGCGATAAGGATAAAGCCGAAATTGGATATTAAGTTCATGCAAGGACCCATTACACCACCGAATATCTGAGCTTTTATGCCACATTTTTTCAGATTGTTGCTCATTTTCTCAAACTTGTCAACAGCGTCCTGCTCCTTGCCATAGGAAACGACCGTTCTATAGCCAACGACCATTTCTTCCACTTCACCGTTTATCTCGCCAAGAAGCACCTGCTGTTTGATGAAGTATTTCTTCATATACTTTGTGAGAACGCCTGAAACGAATATGGTAAGGAACACTGTAGACAGTGAGATAAGGGTAAGAAGTGGTGAATACAGAAGCATTATGACAACTGTTCCCACTATGGTCAGCACGCCTGAGATGAGCGAGCCTATAGACTGAGAGATAGTTGTGGAGATATTCTCGACGTCGTTTGTCATACGGCTCATTATATCGCCGTGGCTGTGGGTATCGAGATATTTTATAGGAAGTCTTACAAGGCTTGAGAACAAGTCTTTACGCATGGTCTTTACTGTATACTGTGAAAGCTTTGCGGAGAATATTCCCTGCATATAGGTGAAAACAGAGGACAGAAGATAAACTGCACCAAGACCTATGAGCGTTCTGCCAAGTGAACCGAAGTCAACGCTTGTTTTCTTTTTGGTGAGAGTAATGCAGTCTATGGCTATCTGCTGTATTGACGGTGCGGCAAGGTTAAGCAGAGTTATGATGAGCATTACTCCGATAAGAGCGAAAAACAGATATCTGTTTCTGCCTATATAGCCGATAAGCTTTTTAAGGGTGTTCTTTGCGTCCTTAGGCTTTTCCATTGTGAGCCTTGCACCGTGAGGTCCGCCCGGCTTTCTTCCGCCGGGTCCCATTGGAGGCATTGGAGGCATTACACTTCACCTCCTGACGTTTTCACCTGTGAGGCGTAGATATCCTGATATACCTCGCAGGTCTTTAATAGATTTTCATGGGTATCGCAGGCACAAAGCTTGCCGTGGTCGAGGACTGCTATCCTGTCGCATGATTTTACGCTCTGGATACGCTGTGCGATTATGATAAGGGTAGTGCCGTTCATTTTGCGGTCTATCTCCGCACGGAGCTTTGCTTCTGTGCCAAGGTCGAGGGCGGAAGTGGAATCATCAAGAATGAGGATCTCAGGTTTTTTAAGTACCGCTCTTGAGATAGAAAGCCTTTGCTTCTGACCGCCTGACAGTGAAGCACCCTTTTCGGCTATAATACCCTCATAGCCTGCAGGTATCTTCTGAATGAACTCGTCAGCCTGAGTTGCCTGTGCGGCGGAGATGACCTCCTCATGGGCAGCATTTTTGTCGCCCCACTTTATGTTGTCCTCAACTGTGCCTGAGAAAAGCTCGCTCTTTTGCAGGACTATGCCAACTTTCTTTCTAAGCTCGTCAAGCTTGCAATCCTTGACGTTTACGCCGTCAACAAGGACTTCCCCTGCTGTGCAATCGTAAAATCTTGGGATAAGGTTCACAAGGGAGGATTTTCCCGAACCAGTTGCACCTAGTATGGCTACGCTCTCGCCTGACTTTATATCAAGGGTAAGGTCTGAGATAACAGGTCTGCCCTTGGTTTCAGGATAGGAGAATGAAACGTTTTTAAAGCTCACTGTGCCCCCTGTTTTATCTGAAAGGGAAACGCTGCCGCTTTTTATAACTGGGTCAGTTTCAAGGACTTCTCTCAATCTGTTTGCAGATGCGGAAGCCTTTGCGAGGGTCTGGAACATCATAGACATCATCATTACTCCATGCAAGACCTGAGTAAGATATGTGATAGCCGCCATGACCTCGCCGACCTTCATAGCTTGCGCCTGCACCTGCCAGCCGCCTATAACTATAACGGCAATAACAGACAGATTGAGTATTATCATAAGAAGCGGCTGAAGGATAGCCATAAGGGTCTGAACACGGAGGTTTGATTCCATAAGGCTTATATTTGCATCGTCAAAACGCTTTTCTTCTGTATCCTCTCTCACATAGGCTTTTACTACTCTTGCGCCTGTGACGTTCTCCTGAACCACAGAGTTTACGCTGTCAAGACGTTTTGCAACGATAGAATAGTATGGGTTTGCCTTTTTGAGAATTACTATCATCATGATTATCTCGACAGGCAAGGCACATAGGATTATTATTCCAAAGCGAACGTTCAGAGTGAGCATCATGATTATTCCGCCGAAGAACAGCAGGCTGTCACGCACCAACATTCTCAGCATGAAGTCTACCATTTGCTGGATAGCGGTTATATCCGCTGTAAGACGTGTTACCAGCGAGCCTGTTGTGAACTTGTCGGTCTGTTCAAATGAAAGACCCATGACACGCTTGAAAACGTCCACACGCAGATCTCTTGAAAAGCTTTGGGAAGCTATCCCACCGAATGCAGAAGCCGCAATTCCGCAAGCTCCGCCGCCTATAAGGACAAGGAGCATGAGAAGTCCCGTTCTTATGATAAGGTTCATATCCTGTCCCAGCACGCCGTCGTCAACTATTTTTGACATAAGCTTTGGCTGAAGCAGGTCGCCCAGCACTTCGCCCACCATGGATAGAGGTGTCAGCACCGCAAACAGTGCATAGGGCTTCAAGTATTTGCTTAGTTTTACTTTCAAAGCAGTTCCTCCTAAAATTTTATTTCAGGCTACTTATACGCAGGATAGCTTGATATGTACATTTGCAAAGCACAAGCATTGCGTGTTTATAAACATCAAATTTTCCATGCCGGCAACATAGTGTCACAGCCCTAATTGTGCATTATCTCAAGCTCCTCGGACAGCTCCTGCGCTGTCATTTTTCTGCTGAGGGAGGCTTTGTCTATCATTATGGTAACAGGCTCTTTTCCGTGGATATCGAACCAGTTGTCAGAGAAAACGCAATCTGCGGTCTTCAAGCTGAGGCAAACGCTTTTGGCGTAATTCTCGGCACAGAATGTCAGGGCGAATTTATCCTCGCTTTCGGAAATGCCGTAGGTTATGGCAGGCTCTAAGAATGTAAATTCTTTCGGGCGCACAAAGAGCGTTGTGCCAAAACTCAACACCTTACCGTTCTCCATAATGGAATACTCAAGATATTTTTCACGAGAGTCGGTACGGCTGACAAACTCCTGTGAAAGGTCTATGTCGAGGACGTTCTGTGCTGTGAGAGCCGGAACGCTCACGGATTTTTCTCCGCTTTGCAGAATTTCTGCTTTGTTGTTTCTAAGCTTCCATCTTACTATGCCCTCAAAGGCTGTCATTCGCTCGTTGGATATGTTAAGCACAGGCTTTTTTCTATTGGTATCGTCGCAGGAGATAAGGCATGGAGCGTAAAAACGCTTTGCATAATAATGCAGACCTTTCCACCTGCCGAAATAGTCGATACTTGACCATGAGATAACAGGGTTTGAATCGTTCACCTGCCAATAGGCAGAGCCCATACATCTGCCCCTTGCACGTCTCATATGCTCAACATTCGAGCGTATACAATCCGCCTGAACGAGCTGAGAGGAATAGATGAGCTGTTTGAAATCATATGGATATCTTACCATTTGAGCGAGATAGTACATTATCTTCTCGTTGCCCTGAACGCACTTCTGATGTGCCGCCATAACCGGTGAGCAAAGGTCAAAGTCGCCCTTTGTTTCGTCGGCAAAGGCACGGCAGGTCTTTATATCAGGCAGGCTTTCAAAGCCGTATTCTGAGCAGAAGCGGTAATAGAACTCTCTGAAGGCTTCGATTGGCTTGAAGTTGTGCCAAACGTCCCAATAGTGCATATCCCCTGCATGGTTTGAGGAAGCGTCCTTAAAGCCTCCCCCTGATGAAGGTGATGACGGCCAATAGAAGGTGTTTTCGCAGGGGTCATAGGCTTTAAGCACCTGTGGGATAATATCCTCAAAAATAATAAGATAGTCACGCTTTGCTTCCTCGTCCTTAGGAAGACCCCAATATTCCCATGCGGATTCTATCTCGTTGTTGCCGCACCACAGACCAAGAGAGGGGTGGTTTCTCAGGCGGATAACGTTGTCACGAACTTCCCCACGGACAGTTTCTTCAAACTCCTCTGTGAGCAGATATGCAGAGCAGGCGAACATAAAGTCCTGCCATACTATGATACCATTCTCGTCGCAGTAGTCATAGAAATACTCGTCAGGATAATAACCGCCTCCCCACACTCTTATAAAGTTATAGTTTGCGGCCTTGCAATCTGCAAGGAGCTTTCTTGTTTTCTCCTCGTTACAGCGTGTGACTATCTGGTCTTCGGGGATATAGTTCGCACCCATTGCGAATATCTTCACGCCATTGTTTATGAAACAAAATTCCTCGCCCCACTGATCTTTTTCACGGCTGACGGTGAGAGTTCTAAGACCTATGCGCTGTGTATTTTTATCAGCGTACGAGCCGTTTTCATCATACAAAGTCACTGCACAGCTATAAAGTGGCTGTTCGCCATAGCCGTTCACCCACCAAAGCTGAGGGTCGTTTATCACAAGCTCTGTTTCATAATATTCTGCACTTTCCTCTAGGCTTATGTCGGCTTTTGCGGTGATATTGCCCTGCGGGTCGGATATTTCCACCATAGCTTTTTTACAGCCGTGATTTTCTATATGCAAAAGGGCTTTCAAAGTCACTTTGTTATCGGTGTGCTTTTGGCTGTAGTAAACGTCAAGTATACGTCCTGCGACTGGGACGATAAGGGATACACTGCGCCATATTCCCATGTCAGGGAGCATTGGGCCCCAATCCCAGCCGAACATACAATGGGCTTTTCTTATATGTGTATAGCCTGTCATGGTGGAGTCAACGCCCCAAAGGTGACGTTTTTCGTCCATTTCTTTTATGTATCTGTTTGGCGAGGTTATTTTCACTGTGAGAGTGTTGTCCCCCTCTTTGATAATACCATGGACAGGAAACTCCCATACTCTGTGCATATTGTTCACTCTGCCAAGGTGAATGCCGTTGAGACAGACGTTTGCTATGGTATCAATGCCGTCAAAGTGCAGGACAGTATTCTCGCACTCCACTGCGGCCTTGTCTGCGGTGAATGTAGTTTCAAAATCGTAATCATCATCACATATCTGTGTGGAGATATACTCGTTTTCACGATAATATGGGTCGGGTATCTTTTTATAGTCAAGCAGGGTCTTATATACAGAGCATGGAACTTTGCAATCAAAGCTCTCCTGCGAGCCTGCTTTTTTCATTTTCCAGTTATCGTTAAGGCTTACTGTTATACTCATTATTTTTCTCCTTATTTATCATGAATGCAGAAAAGGTTTGTTTCCCATGCGGGGTAGTATCTTTCCTGACGTATATAGAATTTGTATCCTTTGCAAAGGCTGTTTATATACAGAGGCAGGGTGATGTAATCGTATGGTCTGTGATACAACGCACAGCATATTTTTGGGGCATAGCGTGAAATGGTATATTCACTGCCTTTGAGAGCTTCTAGGTCTGCTCCCTCAACGTCATATTTTATATAGGTGCATTTTTTGCCTGCAAGAACGCTGTCCAGACTTCTTGCACGAACCTTTTTTCCTGTGGCATCTACTCTGCCCTGTCTGCCTGCGCCACCTGCGAAATAAAGCTCGGTATCAATGCTCCATGCGGCGGCATTGTAAAGACTTATATTGTCATTGGCTTTTAGATTTTTCAGGCATTTCTGAAAGTTTTTTCTCTCAGGTTCGAGGGCATATATTCTCTCATACTTTCCCCCTGTGCGTGAGATAAGCTCTGCGGCAGTGTCGCCTGTGTATGCTCCCAAGTCGCAGTATATCTCGTTTTCTCCAAGGGGAAGTATCTCGGTTATCTTGTCCTTATCCGTAAATATCTCACGGAGATAAGAAAGCTTGCCTGTTATCTTGAACGCTGTCAGCTTTTCAAAGGTAAGCTTTGAAATATCGTCATCAAAAAGGCGGTAAGCTTTTTCAGCCTGAGAATACATTGAGAGAAGCTTTTCCTTGCTGAAATTTTCATCGCCTGCAACGCACATTTCCGGCACTATGACCTCGCAGCTTTTTTCAATATTGTCGATACGCTCCATTATCTCAGGCAGGCTCGTGCCAAAGCCAAGCACAACTGTGATATTCCCAAACTGCGCTTGCACCTGAGAGAAAGTCTGCACCTTAAACCCTCTGAAGCTTTGTCCACGGACAAAATCGTCGCTTGCAAAAACACCTGTGCATTTTATGCCAAGTCTATCAAATTCATCAAGAAGCTTTTCCGCTCCATCGCCCATGCCGTATATGAATATCGGCTTTTCGCAGGTCTTGAGCCTGTCCCACGAGCTTTCAAGGGACTGAAAATATTCTTTTGAAAACATTCACACTTTCCTTTCCAAAAAAGGCTCTCACAGAAAGATCTGCGAAAGCCCCTTATTCTTATAGAACTTTATATGATATCGTCATGGATATCAAAATCATCATGATCATGGCAATGACCGCCGTCACCGCCGACCATATCTCTGCCCCTTACACGGTATCTATCACGATTTATATTGATATACTTATCAAGCTGTGCAAGCACATCTCTTGGTGCTTTTATGGACTTGACTTCCTTAACAGGCGTATCAACGTCTTTGACATTCATTACTATTGTGCCACAGCCGAACATTCTTTGTCCGAGCGGAAGAACAAGCTTTTTGTCAATGACCCTATAAAGGTCAAGCTCGTCTTCCTCTATGCTGAGAAAACCCTTGCGTGTTATAAACTTATCTTCTGTGAGAAAATATCTTGTAAATGATATAGGCAGACCAAAAATCGTTCTTTTCTTATCTGTCCAAATGTAATTGATAACGTCTTTTTTCATAAAACGACGTCGCCTCCCTCAACATGATCTATAATTTTTTACAAAGACATCATTGCAAACTGGTGGCACAAAAAAGCTACTGACCATGTTTTTTGCAACGATCCTCCCGTATATTTTACCACGCAATAAAGCTTTTGTCAAGAAATTATATTTTGTAAAAGCCATGTAAAAATACCGTTCACTTATATATTTCTATATTATTTCGCAAGTATTAACAAATATAAAATTATACATTTGTCTTAATATTTTATTAATTATATAGCAATCTTTGCTGGTGTTTTCGACTTTTTTCTACATAAAATAAGCTTTCATAACAATGTAAAGTTGATGTAAAATATAGCGAATTGTCAATCTATTCATATAATATATTGATTTAAACGACACAAAAGCATATTTTCTCTGTGAGAATTACAATATTTGCACAATTATCTCAATCGAAATTTAGTCATAACCGACATTTGTTTATTTACTATGTATAGATTGTTGCGTGTTTCTTAAAACATAGTACAAAAAGCAAGAAAATTAAGTAAAAAACTTGAAATTATACCGTAAAAATGTTATACTGCAAGTGTAGTATAAAGTTAAAAAATAAAAAAATTGGAGGAAGAATTAAAATGTGTAAAAAAGACGTGATCAAAATCCTTGTCGGAAGCCTCAATCAGACTGGCATGAAGGTGGCAGACTATCTGAAAAAACAGGGGTACAGTGTTGCTCAGTCAGACTACAATCCACTGGAGATACAGCTTGAGGCACTTAAAAGCAAGCCTGATTTTCTGATAATTTCAGAAATAACGGAGTTTCCATACGAGCTGTGCAAAAATCTCAAAGGGGCTTGTCCTAAGCTGAAAATAATCATGCTTTCCGACAGAAAAACCAACAACAGAAACAATGGGCTTGCAAAATATGCAGACATGATAATAAAAAGTCCTCTAAGCTGTGCGGATATCAAAAACGCACTCAGAGCGCTTCAGTGTCCTGACGATTCTGCAGATCCGAACATCACAATAACACGAAGCGCTGACGAGTGGTACACCAATGGCGACATACAATCTGCTATATCCGCCGTGATGAAGAGATTGTGCATAACTCCGAATTATAACGGCTATGGCTACATCAAAGAGGCAATAAAAATGGCTCTTACAACAGACAAAGCCAACAGACGTGTTACAAAGGTCATTTATCCAGAGATAGCGGCGGCACATGGAGTAACCACAGTAAGCGTTGAAAGAAACATGCGCACCGCCATAAGGATCGGTTGGGAAAAAGCTCAGGACAAAGACAAAGCCGAGATATTCGGTAATTTTGCCATAAGACCTGACCACTACCCCACTAACAGCGAATTTATTTTCGTTGCCGCCGAATACATAAACAGCAAATATCCAGCGGAAAAGGCATTATCAGCCACCGCTGAACATACTAGCGAAAGTAATTTATTTATCTGACAAGAAGAAAGCCGTTATGCCCACAGGCACAGCGGCTTTTTTCTATATAAACGAAACGTCCTGCAGTAAATGACAACGGGCTGCCCTGCGGACGCAGATCTTTGGCTGCGTCACCCACTGTCATAAGATCACTGCAGACGCTCCGTTATCTCATTTTATGCCGACATGGTTTTTATGACACAAAAAAAGCGTACCGAAAAACCGGTACGCTCAGTGTTTAAGTAAAAGCCGCCTTGCCGTCGCACAGCCGATAAACCCGCTATAAAAGCAGGGTGGGTAAAACAGCCTGAAAGCTTCACGCTCCCTTCGTCCGTTTCCGAAACGGCAAATGCGGTTTCGTTCGGGAGGTCTGCAATCCATTTCCAGAGTCTGAATCCCTTTTTAGAAGTGTTGGATTTATAATAACTGTGCTTGTTCGCACAAGGCAGGAAACTTTTCTGTTATTTAGTATATCACAACATATCCATAATATCAATAGGTAATTTCAGCAAATCAAAGTACATAAAATTGTACATTTTACATATTGACAAGCCTATATGCTGAGATATCTTTCTTATGACAGGTGGTCGTGATCGTGACAACCGCAGCCACAGCCGCAATCATCGTCTTCGTCCTCATCGTCAAACTCGAACATTTCATCGATACGCTCCATGAACATCTGACCGATCTTCTCATACTCGTCATCATCTTCGATAGAAGCAAGTATCTCGTCATTGTTCTCGTCATACTCAGCCTTGAGTATCACAACGTCGCCTGAATCTTCAAGGGCTTCGTCACCGTTCTCATAATAAGGAGTGAGAGCATAATACTTCTCGTCACCATATTCCATTGCGTCCAACAGCTCAAAAGTCTGCTTATTACCATTTTCGTCCTCCAGCTCGTAGAGGTCCGGCAGAAACTCGTTATCCATAATTATCCTCCTAACATGATCTTGTGCGGTATATCGGCACTTTCTGAGTGGGATATATCGAAAAAATCAGAACAGAAAGACTGTTTCTGACCACCGCAACACTTTAATTATACTACACTGCAAAATCAAAGTCAAGCGCATTTTGTAAAAGTAATATTAAATATAAAATATACAAAAAAGTTGAGAAAAACTATTGACAAGTGCTAAAAGATGTGGTATAGTATAGTCAAGGAAAAACAAAGAGCCAAACAAAAGCAGACAACAGGGTTCGCTGAAACGGTCAACGGTCTGACGATACAGTAACGATTTCAGAGGGCACGGCAAAGCGAAGTAAGGCGAGAGGTTTTCCTTATATATCACAGGCAGATCGGTGGACACAGCATATACCCGACACTAGGTACACTACAGTTCAGCAGGCGGGCAGGCTCATCGGATACCTAATAAGATATGAAAGGAGCGAGTCCAATGGACGCATCAGAGATCCAGGAGAGTATCCATAGGCTCGGCAATTTCTTAAAGTAAAAAAGGATCAAGACGCAGACGAATGAGCTGACAGGAATCCAGACATATATGATTTACACAGGAAGAAATTGCAGAGCCTCATGGACTAATCACAGCACAGAGTTACTGCAATTTAAGGATACTCTCAAATTTACAATTGAATATTTTGCAACTTTTATATAAGGAGTGATCGACATGATCGGTTACAGAAGGTTTGCAAATAAAATTTAGACAGGAGTGTTTCCAATGCACAATTTCAGCTTTTCAGAGGTAAAGAAATAAACTGAAAGAGTGATTCCAATGTAAAATTTAGCTTCTGAACATAAAAAGCTCACAGAGCTATAAAAATCAAATAAATTTCGAGGAGTGGTGCATATGAAAATGCACAAAAGGAACTTGAACATGAAATAGAATGGAGTGAGTCCGCCAAGAAATTTACGAGCTTAATGCTCTTACTGATTTGATTTACTGACTAAGATTTTTCTAAAGATCATATAATATACTGAAGGAGTGGTGCGTTATGAAAATGCACTCAAGGCTTTTGAACATCTGATATTTGGAGGTGAATCCGCCAGTTACTTCAGCAAGGCTTATCTGATATGGTAAGCGTAGGATCTTGAAATTATGCGAAAGGCGATAATTCCAATGGAAATGTAATAAATTTCATTGACAATAAATTTCACGAAAGGTGTTAAGTCCGATGGCACGTTAAGTTTTATCTACTGAGGCATAACTTAATATTTTGAAAGGAAATAGATCCAATGGAAAGGTAATTTGCACTTAGAGATTATTTTTACCGAAAGGAAATAGATCCAATGGAATAGCTTATATTATGCGGACAGAATTTTACTGAAAGGCGTGAGTCCAAAGTACAATTTAGCATGAGTTTACGACTAGAATTTTCAGAAGGGCGTAATACCAATGGCATAATCAATATGAACGTACATACTTAACTATGTGGTGTATTCAGATATCACATAGTTAAGTTTTTTTGTGTAAGAGGTGGAACGTCGAGGACGCCGTCCCCTACAACGTATCAAGAATAAATAAAGCACCCTGCGGATCAATGCAGAGTGCTTTTATTTTATATCATATTTTCAAGGAAAGCCACTGTCTTTGGATCGTATGTAAGATCCTGCGCTTCCATATCCTCGTCAAGCTGCCACAGCTTTGTTACTGCGAAAACTGACGATACAAAAAACGGCTGGCTGTTCAGATAGCCGAGGGTTATCTTTGCCGGAGTATCCCCCGTCTGCTCGCTGAGCTGTTTTACCTTTGCAAGTCTTGCAAGATTAGCAGGGCCTGCATACTGTCCCTCAGGGAGATTGTTTGCAGCGTCGCCCTTTGCAAGCTTTGCAAAAAAGCCCTTTGCCTGCGGGGAGAACGCCATAACAGGAAAATCATGCTTCTTGTACCAACGGAACTCCTTTGTATCCATACAAACAAGAGTATTGTCACCGAAAGTTTCAACGCTCGAATGAGCAAGGCTGTAGTTTATCTGACTGATCCTGATAGGTTCCATGCCGTTTTCCTCAGCAAACTTATTTGCTTCCTCTATCCTCTGAGTTGTCCAGTTTGAAACGCCTATAAAATGTATCCTTCCGCTCTCATAGAAATCATTGAGAACTGGCATTATCTCTTCCACAGGTATCTTCGGGTCGTCACGATGAAGAAAATAAATATCCACATAGTCAACGCCCAGCACTCTCAGGCTTGCTTCAAGATCCTTTGTAAGCTCTTCCATGCTAAGACGGCTTTCGTCCATATGACCCATTTCAGGGTGACCACCCTTTGTGGCGATACAAATTTTGTCACGATTGTTTCTGGCTTTGAGCCATCTGCCTATTACGCCCTCGCTGGAATTGTGACCATTCTCAAGCCAGTCGCAGTAAACTCTTGCGGTATCGATACACCAACCGCCAAGCTCTACATATTTGTCGAGAAACTCAAAATACACATCGTCACAATCGTTTCTCTCAAAACCTGCCGCACCAAAAGTCAGGGCAGGGACTTTCATTTCATATCTGTCGTTTTTCAACACATAGCTTATCATATACTCTTCCCCCTTGGCATACAATTTCCTATACTATTTATCATCACTATGTCTAGTAATATATTATTATACCATATAAAAAGGACTTTTTCCACAGAATTTTGTTAAATTTTATTTTTTCATAAAAACCCCTTGACAAGTCGGTAAACTTGATATATAATTGTAAAGGTTTATGACTTTACAGAAATCCATTAGGAGGTAAGCGGTATGAGTAAAAATTTGCAAAACAGCGTTTTGCTCGACTTGTATGGCTGCCTGCTCACTGATAAACAAAACGAGATCATGGATCTTTATTACAATGACGATCTGTCGTTGGGAGAGATCGCTGCACAGCTAGATATCTCAAGACAGGGCGTTCATGACGCTATAAAAAAATGTGAAACTGCAATGGCTGATTATGAAGAAAAGCTAGGTCTGCTAAAACAGCAGGAGGCTTATCTGGCAGAGCTTAAAGAGTTCAAGGCTCAGGCTATGGACGTTTTTAACGAGTGTAAAAAAAAGAATTATGCGAGAGATATCGCCGAAAAGGTGATAGTGCTTCTTGAAAATCTCGATTCTAAGCTTGATGAATTTGACAACGCAGAATATACCGAAGAAGAATAGATATAGATAAAAAAATTATACGGAGGACAGCTTATGGCGTTTGAAGGACTTTCAGAAAAACTAAACGGCGTGTTCAAGCGTCTTAAATCAAGAGGTAAACTTAGCGAAGCCGATGTAAAAGAGGCAATGCGTGAAGTTAAAATGGCTCTGCTTGAGGCTGACGTTAGCTACAAGGTAGTAAAAGATTTTATTGCCAAGGTAACAGAGAGAAGCGTTGGCGAGGAAGTGCTGAAGAGCCTTACTCCTGGTCAACAGGTCATAAAGATAGTTAATGACGAGCTTATAAAGCTCATGGGCGAGGCTAACTCGAAGATAAACTTTCCTAACAAGCCGCCTTGCATCATAATGATGTGCGGTCTTCAGGGTTCAGGTAAAACAACACACGCTGCAAAGCTTGCGAAGATGTTCAAGAAAGAGGGCAAGCGTCCTCTGCTTATAGCAGCAGACGTTTACAGACCTGCGGCTATCGAACAGCTAAAGGTTGTGGGAGAGAGAGCCGAAGTCGCAGTATTTGAAATGGGTCAGATAGACCCACGAAAGATAGTAAAAGAGGGTATCAAGCACGCCAAGGATTACGGCAATGACCTTGTTATCATAGATACGGCAGGACGTCTTCACATTGATGAGGAGCTTATGAACGAGCTTAAAGACATCAAGAAGATCGCTGAGCCGAACGAGATAATGCTCGTTGTTGACGCTATGATCGGTCAGGACGCTGTAAAGGTAGCTTCAAGCTTTGACGAGGCTCTTGGTATCGACAGCGTTATCCTTACAAAGCTCGACTCTGACACAAGAGGCGGTGCGGCGCTTTCAGTGCTTGCTGTAACAGGTAAGCCTATCAAGTTCGTTGGTATGGGCGAAAAGCTTGACGAGTTTGAGGCTTTCCACCCTGAAAGAATGGCTTCAAGAATACTTGGCATGGGCGATATGCTCACACTTATTGAGAAAGCTACTCAGACAGTTGACGAAAAGGACGCCAAAAAGCTTGCAGAAAAAATGCAGGAAAAGGGCTTTGACCTTAACGACTTGCTGGAGCAGATGAAGCAGATACAGAAAATGGGTTCTATGAAGTCTATTATCAGAATGCTTCCTGGCGCAAACAAGGTAACAGACGAGCAGGTGGAGCAGGGCGAGGTCCAACTGAAAAAGACTGAGGCTATGATAAATTCAATGACAAGGGCTGAAAGAGAAAAGCCTGCGATCATTGACCCTAAGAGAAAAAGACGTATCGCTGCCGGCAGCGGCACTCAGGTATCTGACGTAAATCAGCTTCTTAAGCAGTTTGAACAGATGCAGAAAATGATGAAGCAGTTCGGTATCGGCGGAAATCTTCACGGAAAGAAATCCAGAAGAAACAGAGCTGCACTTCTCAAAGGACTTGGCGGCGGAATGCCGCAATAGTTGATAAGCTATCAGCAATCAAGTGATTGATTTGATATATGAAGTTTTTTATGGAGGTGAAAATACAATGGCAGTAAAGATCAGACTCAGAAGAATGGGTGCTAAGAAGGCTCCTTTCTACAGAATCGTAGTTGCTGATTCAAGATATCCAAGAGACGGACGTTTCATCGAAGAGCTGGGCTACTATGACCCAACTAAGGAACCTTCTGTACTCAAAGTTGACGACGAAAAGGCAAAGTCTTGGATCGCTAATGGTGCACAGCCAACTGATACAGTTAAGGCTCTTCTCAAGAAGAACGGCACTATCTAATAGCTGACAAGACAATTCAGACGGTGAGCCACCTATCCCACCACTTCGCTTGCCGTTTTCGGCGGGGAAAACGCTTCCCTGCCGCATTTTCGTGGGAGAATGGAGATATTTTTATGAAAGAATTACTCGAAACTATAGTTTCTGAGCTTGTTGAAAACAAGGACGCTGTTGAGGTCGTTGTTGACGAGCCTAACGCAGAGGGTATCGTGGTTTATCATCTTCACGTTGCTCCGGACGATATGGGCAGAGTTATCGGCAAGCAGGGCAGGATCGCAAAGGCTATAAGAGTCGTAATGCGTGCCGGTGCTTCCCGTGTGGATCAGAAAATAATGGTAGAGATAGACTGATAGTTCAGTGAATAAATCATCACCCTGTACAGATAATAGTATGGGGTGATTTTTTTGCGTATAAATAAAAAATGCTTCAATGCGCTCACAGGTATAGCCGTGGGGATATGCAACGGTTTTTTCGGTTCGGGCGGTGGAATGATAGCAGTGCCTATGCTTGAAAAAGGCGGCAGTGAGGCGAAAAAAGCTCATGCCACGTCAATTGCCATAACGCTTCCATTGTCTATTATAAGCGGACTTGTATATTTCAATGGCGGAAGTCTTGACTTTTCGCAGGCAGTGAAATTCATACCACTTGGGATAGTTGGTGCGGCAGTGGGTGCAATGCTCATGAAAAAGCTTTCAAACAGTCTGCTAAAACGTATTTTCGGCGCACTTATGATAGTAGCTGGAGTGCGGATATTTATGAAATAGGGTGATATTACGGCTTGGTATACAATATGTGCGGTGGCTTTTCTCACAGGCGTTTTCGCCTCCATGGGTCTTGGGGGCGGAATGGTGCTTATAGTTTATCTGACGGTCTTTGCAGGCTTTTCGCAACTAGCGGCGCAGGGGATAAACCTTGTGTTTTTTATCCCTATCGCAATAATAAGCCTTGTGCTTCACACGAAAAACAAGCTTGTGGAATGGAAAAAAGCCGTTCCCGCAGTTTTGTGGGGAACGGCCGCTGTTATCATATCAGCATGGCTTGCAAACAGGACAGAGCAAAGCCTGCTTTCAAAAGCTTTCGGTATTTTCCTTATCCTAATGGGACTGAAAGAGTTATTTTTCAAGAGTGAAAAGCACAAGTTCAAAAGGGTCTGAAAAACGCTGTGTCCAGCCGCTATTGCCTACTCCCCTTGACACCACAAGGGTTGTATCGTTCACGCTGTAAGTGCCGTCGGTGTATTTCGGGAACAGACCCTGACCAGGTGCATAAAGACCATTCACAAGGGGTAGCCTTATAAGTCCGCCATGTGCGTGACCTGTGAAGTCGATATCGATATGCGTTCCATACTGCACTGCGGTCTTGCTGAAATAGTTGCAATCCTCAGGATAGTGATTTAGCAGTATGACAAAATCCTCTGTGACCTGAGAAAAAGCCTCGCTGTCATTTTCCATATTGTCAAAGCCCAACAGGCTTATAGTATCACCATTTCGTGTAAGTGTGGTATGCTCGTTATAGAGGACGTTTACACCATAGCTTTCACAGCCTGAAACGAACTGCTCTCTTTCCTCCTGAGAAAGATTATATTCATGGTTGCCCATAACAAGATAGACAGGACATATGTCAGGGAGCTTTTTCATAAGCTCAAGGGAGCGGTCAACATCGGGAAATATCTGATCTACGCTGTCCCCTGTAACAAAGATATAGTCAGGCTCACAGTCTTTGACCTTTTCCGTCAGCCTATCTATATAGCCCTTGCCCCACTCGTTGTGAAAGTCAGATATCTGAACTATCTTACAGCCGTCAAAGCCCTCAGGTAAGTTATCAAAATGTGCAGACAGCTTTTTTACCTCGATATAGGTATTAGACCACACAAAATCGGCTAATATCATTACCACAAGCACTATTATCACTATGATGATATTTCTTTTCTGCTTTTTAGTCAGCCTGCTTTGCTTTTTTTCTTCTGTATTCAAGATAGCCCTCCAAGATTATCGTTGCGGCAACTGTATCTACAACAGCCTTTCTTGCCTTTCCCCTGACGTTTGTTTCGTTAAGGATATTATGTGCTGTGACAGTTGTGGAACGCTCGTCCCACATTCTCACGGGCAGGTCGGTACGCTCTTTCAAAAGCTCGGCAAACGCCCTGCACTTCTCTGCTCTTGGTCCCTCAGTGCCGTTCATGTTTATAGGCAGACCTACTATTATCTCACCTGCACCGTATTCAGCCGCTGTCTGAGCCGCCTTATCTGCAAGCCTTTCGGCGTTTCTCTCAGGAACAGTGCCGATAGGAGAAGCAAGAAACTCAGAGCGGTCGCTTATTGCAAAGCCTGTTCTTGCGTCACCATAATCTATTGCCATTATTTTCATTTTGTGTACCTCTATATCAAGACTTTTCTTATCATTATATCATAACACTGTCTGTAAAACAAGTCCTAAAGCAGAATTTTGAAAATTAAACTGCAAGGACGCAATGTGGAAAAGCTTTCTGCAGATCATTTTCTCAAAAAAGTAAAATAGTTCCTTAAATACTGTGATTATTTGTGCATTATGGTTATTGATTTTTATTTTTAATTATGTTATAATGCTTTATTATCAGAGGGTATGCACAAATATCAGGGTTAGGTTTTGTGCAAAATTATATTTTGTAAGAATTTGAAAGGAAAAAGAAAATGAAGAAATTTTTATCAGCAGCAATGTCTGCTATCATCGCCTGCGCTTCAATATTCTCATGCACACTGACTGCTTTTGCCGAAGATGCAGAAACTGAGGACGTTACAATAGATTGCTCCTCCGCAGAAGCCGCAAGCAATTGGACACAATCTCTCACCATTGAACAGGGCGACTTCAATGCTACAAGGCTCACAAAGGATTCAAAGATAGTTGTTACATTCAACAGTGAGGACGTAAACGAAAAGTCAGGCAACAAATACAGTGCAGAGCTTATTTTTCAGAGCTGGGAGAATACAACTACATCAGTGGCACAGGACGGTGCAGTTTGGGCAAAGATAGCCCCTGTTGAGTTTGACGAAACAACGGCTACATATGACTTTGAGTCTATCGCAACTGCATACGGCACAGATGATTTTAGCCAGGTATACAAAATAATGGTAGGCGCAACTGACAGAGCGAAGATAACGGTGACCGGTGTAAAGATAACAAACTGCAAGACAAAGACTTATGCAGAAAAGGAAGAAAAAGACTCAAAGGGAACAAACCCTATTATCATAGTTATTGCGGTCATTGCAGGAATCGCTATCGCAGTTGTGGTAATTGTGATAATCATGAACAAGAAGTCAAGCGAAGCCTTTGACGTAAGCACCGGCAAATTTGTAGACAAGAAAAACCTTTTTGACGAGTCTAAGAACGATGAGGACGAAAAGAAGTAAAAAATAACGCTGTCAGCAGGAGGACGAGCAGTTCGTTCTCCTGCTTTTTTTATACCAGAAATATTGACTTATAGACGGAGTTATGGTATTATATTAAAAGGTATATTTAATAATTGGAGGCTATATAAAATGTCAATATTTAAACTTGATCCAGCATTTAAGGACTACATCTGGGGCGGTACCAGACTTAGAGATGAGTACGGCAAAAATTGCGATTATGATAAGGTCGCAGAGAGCTGGGAGCTTTCTTGTCATAAGGACGGTCCAAGCGTTGTGGCTGACGGCGAATACAAGGGTCTGACACTCAACGAGTATATCGAAAAGGCAGGCAAGGGCGTTCTTGGCAAGAACTGCGAAAGATTTGAGAACTTCCCTATCCTTATTAAGCTCATTGACGCTAAGGACAACCTTTCTGTACAGGTACACCCTGACAACGATTATGCAATGAGAGTTGAAGGCGAATACGGCAAGACAGAAATGTGGTATGTTGTTGACTGTGACGAGGGTGCAACTCTTCTCTACGGTTTCAAGCACGAGATAACAAAGGAAGAATTTGCAAGAAGGATCGCTGACAACACGCTTCTTGAAGTAACAAACGCTGTACCTGTTAAGAAGGGCGATGTTTTCTTCATCAAGTCAGGCACGCTCCATGCTATCGGCAAGGGTATCCTTATTGCTGAGATACAGCAGAACTCAAACACTACATACAGAATTTATGACTATGGCAGAGTTGGCAAGGACGGCAAGCCTAGAGAGCTTCACGTTGACAAGGCTCTTGACGTAACAAAGCTTGCTCCTGCTGAGCAGTATCCTGAGACACCTGTTGAGAAGAAGGACGGCTATGACATAAAGCTTCTTTCAAAATGCGAATACTTCACAACATACAGGGTGAACGTTGAAACAAAGGCTGAGCTTGACGCTGACGAAAACAGCTTCAACAGTATTCTCGTTCTCGAGGGTGAGCCTGTTATCAGCGGTGGCGAAACTGTTTCTGCAAAGAAGGGCGAAAGCGTATTCATTTCAGCAGGCACAGGCAAGTACACTGTTGAGGGCAAATGCACATTCGTGCTTACAAAGATAGACTAAGGTGAGATAAATGCTTAAACTTGACCTGAAAAAGGAGATAGGTGAGCTTGGCGCACTTGTGATCGCTTTTATTATCGGATTTGTGGCAAGCTCATTTTGGATAGGTCTTATCAGCTTTGTGGTGCTGGAGCTTGTGTATCTTCTGGTATATGACGCCATAGCAAAAAAGGCTGAAGCCCAAAAGCCAAAAGAGGAAAAGGAAGAGATAAACTTTCACGAATATGACGATGACACTGAGAGCGATAACGCTCAGTAAGCTCAGAAAATAAAAGGGAGAAATTATTATGAAGTATTACATTGGTATTGATCTTGGCGGCACTAACATCAAAGCAGGTGTTGTAAATGAAGAATTTGAGATAATCGCAAAGGCTACCTGCAAGACCAATCTGCCAAGACCTGCGGAGGAGATCTGCGAGGATATGGCTAAGGTCGCTTTGGAAGCTGTAAAGAATGCAGGGCTGGAGATAGAGCAGATAGAGTCTGTAGGTATCGGCACACCTGGTACTGCAAACTCTGACACAGGCGTTATCGAGTATTCAAACAACCTTGGTTTCCTTAACTTCCACGTTGTTGATCTTATGAAGAAGTTTATCGACAAGCCTTGCTATGTTGAGAACGACGCTAACGCTGCGGCATACGGCGAGTATGTTGCAGGTGCAGCAAAGGGTGCGAACGACGCTGTTTGCATCACTCTCGGCACAGGCGTTGGCGGAGGAATAATCATTAACGGAAAGATATATTCAGGCTTCAACTTTGCAGGTGCTGAGATAGGTCACACTGTTATCGACCCTAACGGTCCGCAGTGTACTTGCGGCAGACACGGCTGCTTTGAGGTATTCTCTTCTGCAACAGGTCTTGTAAGAATGACAAAAGAGGCTATGTTCGAGGACAAGGACTCTATCATGTGGAAAATGAACGAAGAGGACGGCAAGGTATCCGCAAGAACTGCGTTCAACGCCATGAGAGCAGGCGACAAGGCAGGCAAGGAAGTTGTTGACAAATACATAAAGTATCTTGCCTGCGGAATCACAAACACAATAAACATTTTCCAGCCTGATATTCTCTGTATCGGCGGCGGCGTATGCAACGAGGGCGACCCTCTGCTTTTGCCGCTGAAAGAGCTTGTGGCTAAGGAAATTTACACAAAGAATTCAGCAAAGAACACTGAGATAGTTATTGCAAAGCTCGGAAATGACGCAGGCATTATAGGCGCGGCATTCCTTGGACTTTCACACAAAAAGTAATAAAAACATAAAGGGGTATTCAAAATGGGATTTTTCGACAAGATATTAAAAGGTGCTGTAGACGCTATCGACAACGCTGCGGCAAAAAACGGCAATGGTCCTACAGGACTTAAAGACCTGTTCAATCAGGCTATGGATAAAAAGAATGAAGCTATAAATGGCACTTCAAGCTCCACGGCTTCAAGCAAACCAAGCACTGCCACTTCAAACACAAGTTCAAGCAAGAGAAGCAATTGTGCTTATACAAGACCGACATATACCACACCGCAGGAAGTTCTTGACACAGCGAGCATTCCTGCAAAGCCGTCAAGAGAGATAACCTATGAGATATTCGACGGCAAGGACGCAGAAATAAGGGTGAAAGTATCATTTGACCTGAGCGGTGATTTCATCGAAACAGAATGTGAATTTGATTATGGCGCAATGTATCTGCCAAACTGTGACGATGACTTTGATGATAATTATTCAGACCACAACACACCTTATTTTGAAATGGTAAGTGCGCCTGATAATGAAATATACCATATGATAGATAAATGTCAAAATGGCGGCACGCCTGACAATGCAATGATGTTCCTGCGTGTTGATGATATGGGATCTAGAATACAGTTCAAAGCCAAGGTGAAAAACAGGTTTGGCAAGATAGAGTATTTTTATAACTGTCAATTCCATGATGAGTTCAACCCCCAAAGCTACATCGGTGTATGTTACAATGCTGATGTTGTGGGAACTCCACTTGAAAAAAAGCTTATGGCTGCTGTTGACGAAGCGGCACGCACATTCCGTAGAGAAGTAGTTGCCATAGAAGACAGACCATTCCGCTAAGGAGGATAAACGAAATGAAGTTCAGTATAATTGGCTTTATTCCTACTTTGCTTTTGCTGATACCTGCGGTGATAGCCTGCTTCAAGACACCTGCCGACAAGCCTGAGCTTGAGGACGAGAACATTATCGTTTTCATTGCAAAGTGTGTGGGCAGATTTGGCTGCATAGGCTATATGTGCCTTGCTATCGGAGATTACAAGGTAGGCTTTTCAAGCAAGCTGCTTTTCATAATATGGGCTGTTGTTGCACTGCTCGTTATCGCACTTTATTGGGTGCTTTGGATAAGGCAATATAAAAAAGGCAATCATTTTGAAGATATTTACGGCACTGGGATCCCGCTTTTCATTATCCCTGCGGCATTCGTGCTTGTGACAGGTATCTTCTCAATGAATTTTATGCTTATCATATTCTCAGTGCTGGATATCGTTTGCGAATACTGCTCTGCATACGGTGTAAGAAAGCGTCTGCACCCTGCAAAGACAGAGGAAAGCTCAGACGAAGCTGAAACAGAAAAAAATGAGGACGGAGAATAATACCGATCTCAGTAATATATTTTTCAAAAGAGGTAATAAAAAATGGCGTGTAATTATTTTTGTGACGGAGTAGACAAAGCTCCACAGAGATCACTTTTCAATGCTCTTGGCATGACAAAGGAAGAAATGGACAGACCTCTCGTTGGTATCGTATCTTCATATAATGAGATAGTTCCTGGTCACATGAACATTGACAAGATAGTTGAAGCTGTTAAAATGGGCGTTGCAATGGCAGGCGGAACACCTGTTGTATTCCCTGCTATCGCTGTTTGCGACGGTATCGCTATGGGTCACATGGGAATGAAATATTCTCTCGTTACCCGTGACCTTATCGCAGACTCAACAGAGTGCATGGCTTTGGCTCATCACTTTGACGCTCTTGTTATGATACCAAACTGCGACAAGAACGTTCCCGGTCTGCTCATGGCAGCCGCAAGAGTAAACGTTCCTACTATTTTCGTATCAGGCGGTCCAATGCTGGCTGGTCACGTTAAAGGCAAAAAGACTTCCCTTTCAAGTATGTTCGAGGCTGTTGGTACTTACAACGCAGGCAAGTTCACACTTGACGACGTTGAGGAATTTGAGAACAAAGCCTGTCCGACTTGCGGAAGCTGTTCAGGTATGTACACTGCAAACTCTATGAACTGCCTTACAGAAGTTCTTGGCATGGGTCTTAGAGGAAACGGCACTATCCCTGCTGTATATTCTGAAAGACTCAAGCTTGCAAAGCACGCAGGTATGCAGGTAATGGAGCTTTACAAGAAGAACATCAGACCAAGAGATATCATGACAAAGGACGCTTTCATCAACGCTATCACAGCTGATATGGCGCTTGGCTGTTCAACAAACTCAATGCTTCACCTTCCTGCTATCGCTCACGAGTGCGGAGTAGAGCTTGACCTTGACTTTGTAAACGAGATATCAAAGAGAACGCCAAACCTCTGTCACCTTGCTCCTGCCGGTCACACATACATGGAAGACCTCAACGAAGCAGGCGGAGTTTACGCAGTTCTTGGCGAGCTTAACAAGAAAAACCTTATCAACACAGACTGCATGACTTGCACAGGCAAGACAGTAGGCGAGAACATCAGCGGCGTTGTAAACAAGAACCCTGAGCTTATCAGACCAATAGACAACCCATATTCTCAGACAGGCGGAATCGCAGTTCTCAGAGGCAACCTTGCTCCTGACACCTGCGTTGTTAAGCGTTCAGCCGTTGCGCCTGAAATGCTTGCACATGAAGGTCCTGCAAGAGTATTCGACTGCGAGGAGGACGCTATCGCTGCTATCAGAGGCGGCAAGATAGTTGAGGGCGACGTTGTCGTTATCCGTTACGAGGGACCAAAGGGCGGTCCTGGAATGAGAGAAATGCTCAATCCTACATCTGCTATCGCAGGCATGGGTCTTGGCTCAACTGTTGCACTTATCACAGACGGACGTTTCAGCGGTGCTTCAAGAGGTGCTTCTATCGGTCACGTTTCACCTGAGGCAGCCGTAGGCGGCCCTATCGCACTTGTTGAAGAAGGAGATATGATAGCAATAGATATCGACAACTGCTCTATCACACTTAAAGTATCTGACGAGGAGCTTGCTGAAAGAAGAAAGAACTGGAAGCCAAGACAACCAAAGGTAACAACAGGCTATCTTGCAAGATACGCTTCACTTGTAACTTCTGCAAACAGAGGTGCTATACTTCAGATAAAGGACTAATATCCGATACAAAATAATAAGGGAGAAAGGCGGAATAATATGAAAAAATTCATTTCAGGCTTGCTTGGAATACTCTTTGTAGTTCTTGTAGTAGTAGGTGTTTTCATCTGTACATATGTATTCAATCAGCCGTCAAGATCAGGCGATTCAAGAGAGCTTATCTCTGGAACATGGACAGATAAGGACGCAAACATCACTTTTGAGTTCTCTGACGAAGGCGATTTCACTATCACTCAAACTGATAACAAATCAGTTATCGCAAAGGGCTGGTTTAAAATTCAGGAGGACGGGGGAAGCGGAAAGATACAGCTTCTTGTAAATCCGTCTGACAGAGATACAACTGTTGATATCGGTCTGAGAATGAAGTTCTTCTCGACTATTTCCTACAAAAACCTTTCTGTACCGTCTGAGGACGAGGGCGACAAGGTCGCTACCTGCAAGTTCATCTTCCAGAACTCTGACGGAGTTTACTCTTGCGAGAGAAAAGACTCTGACGGCTCATTCTACGACGGCAAATAACGAATTTTCAAGGGCTACGGCTGAACGATATGTTTAGCCGCAGCTTTTGTGCAGTAAAGACTTGATTAAGATAAAAAAAGGAGTAAAAATGGAGCTACTGATCAAAAATATCCGTGCCTGCGACCCGCAGACAGGGCTTGACGGTATAACGGACATAGGCATTGACGGAGGAAAGATAGTCAGCCTTGGAAAAACTGACGAGCATGCTCAGAGAGTTATCGACGCAAAGGGCAAGCTTTGTGCATTGCCTGGGCTTTTCGATATGCACGTTCACTTCCGTGACCCAGGCCTTACCTACAAGGAGGACATCATCACAGGTGCGAACGCCGCAAAGGCTGGCGGTTTCACGGGCGTCGCTTGTATGCCGAACACAAAGCCGCCTATCGACTCCCCTGAGGGCGTGAAATACGTTTTTGAAAAGGCAAAGAAAACAGGTATCGACGTTTTCCCTATTGCCTGCGTTACAAAGGGCATGAAAGGTCAGGAGCTTTGCGACTATGACGCACTCAAAGCCGCAGGAGTTACCGCCATTTCAGATGACGGCAGACCTGTTGAGAACGCTGAGCTTATGCGTCAGGCTATCGAAAAGACTAACGAGAACGGTCTTATCGTGACTTCTCACTGCGAGGACTTGAAGATAATAAACGGTGGTATCATCAACAAGGGCGAGATATCCGAAAAGCTTGGAGTAAAGGGCATGGACAGAGCCTCTGAGGACTATATCACAGCCCGTGAGATATGCCTTGCAATGAGCTGTAATGCGAGAGTTCACATATGCCACGTTTCCACCAAAGGCTCTGTGAACATCATAAGAGCGGCGAAAAAGGACGGCGTTAAGGTCACCTGTGAAACTGCGCCGCACTATTTCACCTTCACAGACGAAAAGCTTTTAGCCCGTGACGCAGATTTCAGAATGTCGCCTCCACTTAGAACTGAGGAGGACAGAGCGGCTGTTGAGGAAGCTGTTCTTGACGGCACTATCGACTGCATCATCACCGACCACGCTCCACACTCCGCAGAGGAAAAGGCCGACTTTGAGAAAGCTCCAAACGGTGTTGTTGGACTTGAAACTTCCCTTGCTGCTACGCTTACAAAGCTTTATCACAGCGGCAAATGCGGTCTTGACAAGATAGCAGAGATAATGTCGGTAAATCCGAGAAAGATAATGGGACTTGAGCCTATCAAGATAGCAGTTGGCGAAAGATGCGATCTTTGTATCTTTGACCCTGACTATGAATGGGAAGTTATCCCTGCGGAGCTTAATTCAAAGAGCAAAAACAGCGTGTTCAAAGGCACAAGGCTCAAAGGCAAGGTAATGTACACAATATGCAGAGGAAAGCTCGTTTTTGAGCTTTAATATAAAAATATCCGAAAGGAAGATAAAAATGGCATTTGACAGACTTATTGAAAATATCGTAAAGACACAGAACCCGTCAGTAGTGGGGCTTGACCCAAAGCTTGACTATGTTCCTGAATACATCAAGGAAAAGAAGTTCAAGAAATACGGCAAGACGCTCAAGGGTGCGGCAAAGGCTATATGGGAGTTCAACAAGACTATAATCGACGAGATACACGATATCTGCCCTGCTATCAAGCCACAGGCTGCATACTATGAAATGTACGGCTACGAGGGCGTAAAGACACTTTACAAGACTATACAGTATGCAAAGGAAAAAGGTATGTTCGTCATGACAGACGGCAAGAGAAACGATATCGGCGCAACTATGGAAGCTTACGCAACCGCACATCTTGGTCTTACTGATGTTGGCGGTGAGCTTGTGGAAGCTTTCGGCGCAGACGCTCTCACTGTAAACGGCTATCTCGGCTCAGACGGAATCAACCCACTTCTTGACCAGTGCAGAAAATATGACAAGGGCATTTTCGTTCTTGTAAAGACATCAAACAAGTCAAGCGGTGAGCTTCAGGATCTTATGATCGGCAACAAGACAGTTTATGCCACAATGGGCTCAATGTGCGAGCTGTGGGGCAAGGACGTTATGGGCAAGTATGGCTACAGCGGTGTTGGCGCAGTTGTGGGTGCGACTTATCCTGAACAGCTTGCTGAGATGAGAAAGGCTCTGCCGCACACATTCTTCCTTGTACCAGGCTATGGTGCACAGGGAGGCGGTGCTGAGGGCGTATCAAAGGCATTTGACGATCACGGACTTGGTGCTATAGTGAACTCCTCCCGTGGCGTAATGTGTGCTTACAAGAAAGAGGATAACTGCGACGAGCACGATTTTGCAAAGGCTGCAAGACGTGAAGTTATCAGAATGAAAGAGGATATAATCTCATATCTGCCAAAGATCACACTTGAATAAACACTAAAGGAGTGACTGAGTATGACAGCAAAGGGCGTTATATTGTTTACAGCGGCGGTGGGAGCATTGCTTTTATGCTCCTGCGCAAAGAACGAGGATACAAGCTCTTTGACGGAAAGTCAGCAGGAGCAAAGCGATTTTCCAAGATGTATCGTAGGCGAGTGGAAATGCCAAGAAACGCCCCTTGACAACAGCGAGCTTTATTCGGGCTATCTCAGCCTTATTATCCGTTCAGACGGCAACTATCTCATGTATGACGCAGAAGCAGGCAACCCCTGCTTAAAAGGCACTATCGAAATGGACGGCGACGATCTTGATCTTATCTTTGTTGATGACAGCGGAGTGGATTTTGCGCCACCTGCCGGTTGGGAGAATATGTCCAAAAGGCAGGAGATAGGCTATTTTGCTGACTCTTACACGCTAAAGCTTACTTATACTGATAATGATAACTCGGTCACTCTCGTTTTTGATGCGGTGAACGCTCCGAATGAGGTAAAGAACTAAGTACAGGGAGGATTTTTAATGTACAAGCAGGGTAAATACCCAATAGTTTCAAAAAAGACCCTTGCAAAAGGAATTTTTGACATTGAGATATACTGTCCGCACATTGCAAAGGCGGCAAAGGCAGGACAGTTTGCACAGGTGCAGGCAGAGGGCTTTTTCCTCCGCAGACCTATCTCTATTTGCGATATAAACAAGGACAAGGGTACTATCCGCCTTGTTTTTGAGGTAAGAGGTCACGGCACTGACAAGATAAGCGAGCTTAACAAGGGCGATCTTGTTGACATTATCGCACCGTTGGGTAACGGCTTCAAGGTGCTTGAAAAGGGCAAAAAAGCTGTCTGTATCGGCGGCGGCATAGGCACGCCTCCAATGGTGGGCATTGCAAAGGAATACGGCGAGAACGCCACTGTTATAAGCGGTTTCAGAAACGCTGCGGCTGTTATTTTGCAGGAGGACTTCAAGGCCATGGGCTGTGACGTTCAGCTTTGCACTGACGACGGCTCAGCAGGAAGAAAGGGCTTTGTTACTGACGCACTTCTTGACGTGCTTAAAAGCGAAAAGCCTGATATCGTTTATGCCTGCGGTCCAATGATAATGCTGAAAAATATCACGAAGATATGTGAGGAAAACGGCATTTACTGTCAGGTATCTCTTGAGCAGAGAATGGCTTGCGGCGTGGGTGCGTGTCTTGTATGCGTATGCCGCACTGTCAAGGACGGTCAGGAGTTCAATTCTCACGTCTGCAAGGACGGCCCTGTATTCGACAGCGAGGAGGTAGTATTTGATGAATAGGATAAATGTGAATTTCTGCGGAGTTGAGTTCAAAAACCCTGTTATCCCTGCAAGCGGAACATTTGGCTACGGCAGAGAGTACGAGCAGTTCTATCCACTTTCCAAGCTGGGCGGAATATCCGTAAAAGGCACTACGCTTCACCGCCGTGAGGGCAACCCAGGTCCGAGAGTTGCGGAAACTCCAAGCGGTATGCTCAATTCTGTTGGACTTCAAAACGGCGGCGTTGACAAGTTCATAAACTACGAGCTTCCAAACCTTGTAACAAAAGACACAAGGATAATCGCCAACATAGCAGGTTCTACTATTGAAGAATGTGCAGAGCTTGCAGAAAAGCTCAACGGTACGGCTGTTGACATGATAGAGCTTAACATATCCTGCCCTAACGTAAAACAGGGCGGAGCGGCTTTCGGCACCGACTGCAACGTTGCAGGTGCGGTCACAAAAGCTGTAAAGGACATTACAGAGAAGCCTCTTATGGTAAAGCTTTCGCCGAATGTAACGAGCATTGTGGACATTGCAAAATCTGTTGAGGCAAACGGCGCTGACGCTGTTTCCCTTATAAACACGCTTCTCGGTATGCGTATCGACATAAAAACACGCCGTCCAATTTTGAAAAATAACGTGGGCGGGCTTTCTGGTCCTGCGGTGTTCCCTGTTGCCGTAAGAATGGTATGGCAGGTGGCAAACGCTGTTAAAATACCCGTTATGGGCATGGGCGGTATCGCCACATGGGAAGACGCCATTGAAATGATGATGGCAGGCGCAGGAGCTGTTCAGGTAGGTGCGGCAATATTTGCTGACCCTTATGCACCTGTGAAGATAGCCGAGGGTATGCAGAAATTCTGCGAGGACAACGGCATTAACAACATCTCTGAGATAGTTGGCACTGTTAAGCCTTGGTAACAACATTGTAAAATATCCGTCTTTTTACAGGGCGGATATTTTTATGGTGTTTTTTCTTACGAATTTCTTAAATCCATTGAAAACAGCTTGCAAAAATGCTATAATTTAAGTCGTCAGGAAGGGCTGACAGAGAAAGGTGAAAGATATGTTTCTTAGAGTACTTTGCGTGATAACATCTGCACTTACAGTTCTTACCACGCTTTCAATGACATCATGCGGAGCAGACAACGCCATTTCGTCTGAGGCTTCCGAAAGTGCTGTTACATCTACGGCAGACAGCGGTAAAACTGCAAAGGATATCCTTTCGGCAATAGAGGGCGACCACATGGACGCTTCGACTTTTTACGGTGAGGACAGCTTCACAAAGAATACCAAAAAGCTTTATGGTATAGAAGCTGACAAGCTCAGCGACGGAGGAATACTTTACTCCTCTGACGGCAATTATGCTGACGAGATATCAATGCTCAAAATGGCTGACGGAAGCAGTGCAAAAAGCCAGCTTGCAGACAGGCTGAGCTACAGACTTAATCAGTATGAAAACTACAAGCCTGAAGAAACAAAGAAAATACAGGCGGCAAAGATATTTCAGGCCGGAGATTACTGGGTGCTTGTTATCTCTGACAATGCTGACGAGATATCTGATGAGATAACAGACATGATAAATTAAAAAACGGAGGAAAGAAAATGACAACAGCGAAAAAAATACTTACCCTTGCACTTTGTCTGACCTGCCTTACAGCGAGTATGACAGGCTGTGCAAAAGATAAAAGCAGTTCTGATACTAAAATTACTAAAAGCACATCATCACAATCAGAAAGCAGCGACAGCGAGAAGATAAAAGAACTTAGCGACAAGCTTGAAAAGCTGGAAAACACGCTTTCTAACATTCTGGGGGAGGATATATTTGATCCCGCAGACGGTGACGGCAACGTAAACGGTGAGATACACCCTATCTATGATGATACGGCAGTGGTTGAAGCTTACAAGTCGGGTGACGATTCAAAGCTCACTGACGATAAGGACAAATACATACTCAAAGAGCTAAAAAAGGGTGTGGGCGAGATAATCAAAGACGGCATGAGCGAATATGACAAGGAAAAGGCTGTTTATGATTATGTGTTCTCTCAGACCCACTTTAATGACGATTCTCTTGTGGCGATATCTGATGAAAGTGAAGATGACGAGTCATACAATCCTTACGGATTTTTCCATGACCACTCTACTATCTGTGTAGGAAACGCAACAACAATAAAGCTGTTTTTTGATGTTCTGGGTATCGACAGCAAGATAATACACTCAACAGAAAACGGCGAACACGCTTGGAACGTTGTGAAGATAGACGGCAAATGGTATCACCTTGATGTGACATTTGACGGCGGCAACGAAGCTCCTGACTACGCATATTTCAACGTACCTGACACTGCAAAGGACGACGGCTCTTATCCTTGGAACAAAGAGGACTTCCCTGAATGCAATTCAACTGACGATTGCTACATATGCAAGAATGCCAAGAAGCTTGACAGCGTTTATGATATACCTGAGCGCATAAAGAAAGCAATGTCAGATAAAGGAAAAACCGTATATATGTCACTGGACGTACCGGATGGAGCAGGCAGCACTGCTGTTGCGGAGCAGGTCACAAACATAATATCAAACTTTTACATTGACGATTACAACATCTCTTCCACACCTGTTATTGACGCAGGGGACAAGGTTTGCTTTGGAATTTCTGTAAACTCGGCAGATGGTGACGATTCGGATAATTCTTATGACACAGACAATGCACTCGGCATTGATTACGACAAGCTTTCAAAGGCTTTCTCAGATGCTCTCGGAATAGATTATGAGTATGAGCCTGATTATTCTGATAATAATATAATGGGTTAAAGATTATAAGGGGATTCTTTAAGGCAATACCGCACAAAGCCCACCTAACGGCTTTGTGTGGTGTTGCCTTAATAAAAGCCGCAGGGCGTACAGTTTTTACGCTGTATACCCTGCGGCTTTTTATATCGGATTTGATCGAAGAAAGCTTGTTCATTGGGTCACACGTCAGCTTGCCTGACTGTCTGCCCTTTTCCGATTTTATATGTTTGAGAAATCAGCTCTCGAAAAGTGCTGTTGAAAGATATCTCTCACCTGTATCAGGGAGAAGTGCAACGATAGTCTTGCCCTTGTTCTCAGGTCTCTTTGAAAGTATCTCAGCGGCTTTAAGTGCTGCACCGGAAGAGATACCAACGAGGATACCCTCTGTTTTAGCGAACTTGTTGCCTGTCTTGAAAGCGTCCTCATTCTCGATAGGAAGGATCTCGTCATAAACCTTTGTATCGAGGACATCAGGAACGAAGCCTGCGCCGATACCCTGAATTTTGTGTGGTCCTGATTTGCCCTGTGAAAGAACAGGTGAAGTTGCAGGCTCTACTGCTACTATCTTAACGTCAGGGTTCTTTGATTTGAGATACTGACCAACACCTGTTACTGTTCCGCCTGTGCCAACGCCTGCGATAAAGATATCTACCTTGCCGTCTGTATCTTCCCAGATCTCAGGACCTGTTGTTGCAAAGTGAGCGGCTGGGTTTGCTGGGTTTACGAACTGACCGAGGATAACTGAGTTCTCGATCTCGCCTTTAAGCTCGTCAGCCTTCTTGATAGCACCTGTCATGCCCTTTGCACCTTCTGTGAGAACTATCTGTGCGCCATATGCTTTAAGAAGATTTCTTCTTTCGATACTCATTGTTTCAGGCATTGTAAGAATTACCTTGTAGCCCTTTGATACGCCCACAGCCGCAAGACCGATACCTGTGTTTCCTGATGTAGGCTCTATAATAGTTGCGCCTTTCTTGAGAACGCCCTTCTTCTCAGCTTCCTCGATCATTGCAAGTGCAACTCTGTCCTTAACGCTTCCTGCCGGGTTGAAATATTCAAGCTTTGCAAGGATAGTTGCGTCAGCCTCTACTGCCTTTTCAAAATTAACTGCTTCGATTATTGGAGTTTTTCCGATAAGCTCCGAAACGCCCTTATAGATCTTTGACATTTTAATCTACCTCCGATATGAAAATTATTTTATGCGGTTTTCTGTACCGCTTATGTTTGCTATGGTTATACTATATCACTTTATTCCTACTATGTCAATAGGATTAATATGCTTTCTGCGTTTTATACAACAGAATCAGCTTATTGCAAGCTTTAATTTGTGCATTATGACCTATAATCATACTCAGTAATGCAATATGGCTTATTATTTTCATCACAAAGCTCCACAAATTTTCTGCCCTCATCGGTATAAACAAGAGCCTTTATGGCTTTACCACGCTTCAAGGGATTTTTATATTCCACACGGATACGCTTCACAGCAGACTCGTTTTCCACAAACTCGTCTGTTATGTCAAGATATCTCGCATTGTTGACGTGTTCGTTCATGTCGATATAGCATTTCAGCACCGGGATATCCTCATACACCTGAGGCTCAGTATCAAGTAGGGCTATCTTTCTTGGAAGATACTCCATATCAAGCTTTGGATAGAGCTTCACCCTATCAACAAGCTCCTGTGGAACTTTTATAGGCCGCTGAGAGGTTTTGTCCATGAAAGCGCCAGAAGCTATAGACTTCACGCAGATATCACCATTTTCGTCATATATCACTGTGTTTCTGTAGCCATACATTCTTTTTAGCTCATATGTCCATGTTTTCACGATGAGCTTTTCGTTCTGCTCAGGTCTGCGGGCGATATCAAGCTGTCTTGACACAAGAAACATCACACAATTTTCTTTCTCAAAAAAAGGCGACATAACAGGGTGAGTGTCAAGGTGGATAACAGAGCAATCCTGCAAAAGGTCAACAAGGCAGCTATTTCTTATTATGCCATGCGAACCTATCTGGCTGCAATTTACAGTGCGTTTCATTTCATACATATTGCTTTCCTCCATTCTGCTATATGATAATTATACAACTTATTGTCGCTTTTTTCAACAGCGAAACAGTTAAAATTGTTAGCAAGCATAATATTACTGCAAGTCTGAGTATGTTGTTATTGATGTTTCGGAGAATTAAACAGCAGGGCAAAGCAAAAGGGTCAGCGAAAATTCTGACCCTTCAGTCTGTATCAGAGCTTTGAATGCTTTCCTATCGTGATTTTTTCCAAAATGTTCATCTGCCTTTCGGGCGTTCGCTGTGTCGAAAAACGCTGTGTATAAAAGTTTAGCACAATGTTTACCAGTAGTCAAGCACCGAACTATTGACAAAACGCACTTGTGGATATATAATTTACCAAGAAACTACACTTTGAAAAGGAGGTGTGGCAGTGACAAAGGTCATATATCCTGTTATCGGCAGGCAGACTTCCCTGCCCTTTTATCTCACCGGAATAGGCATTTCCGACCCTGAATTTCACGTCACAAGGGACAAAGGGCTTGTTTCACATCAGCTTCTTTTTACCTCAGGGGGCGAGGGCAGACTAATTGTCGGGGGAGAAGAATTTGTGCAGACTAAAGGCTCGGCATTTTATCTTCCCCCTAGCGTTCCGCATGAATATTATCCCTCAAATGGAAATTGGATAACAAACTGGATAGTTTTCCGTGGTGAATTTGCGGGGCAAATGCTTGCAAACCTTGGCTTTGACAGCTTTAGATTCTCCCCTGAGATAAACACCCAAAAACCCGCTCAGCTTTTTGAGCGAATTTTTGTTGCCGCTGCCGACCCTGTGAACTGTGGCGAAAAAGCTTCCGCACTTGTGTATGAATATATCCTGGCCATGAGGACTGCAATGCTTTTCCCTGACAGCCGAAACAACGTGGGAAGCATTACAAGGCAGGCGCTTTTGTATATTGACAGCCGATACATGGAGGATATCACCGCAGAAACACTTGCAGGACTTTCGGGAGTGTCAGTACAACATTTCTGCCGTGTTTTTAAATCAGAAACTTCAATGCGTCCCCTTGAATATATTGCAAAACGACGTATCTCTCAGGCAAAATCTCTGCTTCTTAACACCGACTCTGACATAGGCGACATAGGCAAACAGGTGGGCTATGAGGACAGAAACTATTTCAGCATCGTTTTCAAAAAGCTTGAGGGCGTTTCGCCAAGAGAATACCGTCGTTCAAGAGGAACAGGTTTGTAATAATATTTTAAGCTTTATTAGAATTTTCTTAGCATACTTCAAAGCAAAATGTTCGTATCTTAATAATATGCAAAATATTTCAGATTGACCATACACTCCTTTAAGCTTATAATTGTCATAAGAAAGCAAGAAGCCATGCTTTATGCAAGGAGGATAACTTATGACGATACTAAAAAGGAGCGCGTCAATGGTGTCAGCATTGGTCATGATGATATCTGGCGCAGGCGCTTACAATTGCAGTGCGGAGGGAACAACGGTGAACGATAGCAATACAAATAATACAAGAGAGATAGTTATTGACGGAACTACGGCTCAGCTCAAAGAAAATATGCGCTACAGAGGGGCAGGCATGGTGAGCGCAAACAACTCATCAAGGCTTCTGTTGGATTACAAGGCTGAACACCCTGATGTATATGAGCAGATAATGGAGTATATGTTTGGCAAAGAGGGCATCGGCATTACTCACCTTAAGTTGGAAATGGGTGCGGATATAAACTCATCATCAGGCACAGAACCGTCTGTAATGAGAACAGAGGACGAAAAGGCTGACGTAACAAGAGGTGCGGCATACCAGCTTGCCGCTGACGCAAAAAAGATAAATCCTGACCTCACCTTGGATATGCTTTGGTGGAGTGAACCAAAGTGGGTATCTGACGCTTCCGATGTTTATGCCGCAAGATACAAATGGTATAAAAGCACCCTTGACGCCGCTTATGAAACATACGGACTTGAATTTGACTATGTAAGTGCTGTGCAGAACGAGCGTGGAGCTGACCTTGAATGGGTAAAATATCTTTCCTCTCATCTGAAAAGTGAAAAGGACACCCCTTATGACTACTCAAAGATAAAGATAGTCGGCGGAGAAGAGGTCTGCACATGGGGCTTTGCTGACAGAATGTATGAGGACAGCGAGCTTATGAAGGTTGTTGACGTGGTGGGAAGCCATTACACAAGCGAGTCCACCGAGAACGCACAGAAGCTTGCATATGAAGAAAACAAAGAGCTTTGGTTCAGCGAAGCAAGCTCGCCAATGGCATATGCTCAGGGCACATACAGATATGACGGCTCAGGTCTGGCAGGCATAAACGGCACACTTGATATTGCAAACAGAATAATCGGAATGTATCCAAACGGCAAAATGACACTTTATGAGTATCAGCCTGTTGTATCGGCATACTATGACGGCGCTTGCTACTGTCAGAAACAGCTTATCTCAGCCTGCGACCCTTGGAGCGGTTATTATATGCTTGACAGCGGATTTTATATGTCTCTGCATTTTTCGCAGTTCATTGAAAAAGGCTGGGCGTTCGTTGACAGCGGCTGCTACAGCGACGGCAAAAAAGGCGGTGACGGCCACGCTATCGTCGACGCAGTTTACAGCTATATGACCGCCACAGACACAGAAACAGGCGATTACAGCACTGTTATCACAAACACTACAAGCGAGCCTATACAGTATGACCTCAAGGTATCAGGACTTGACAAGGCGTCAAGCAACGTGAGCGTATGGGAAACAAGAGGTCCTGACAGCATTGGTGGCAGCTATGATGATAATTATTTCAAGAAAACTGAGGATATAACCCCTACAGAGAACGGCGGAGCTTATACATACTCTGTGACAGTGAAGCCAAATTCTATTGTGACAATTTCTACTGTTACACCTGAGCGCACAGAATACAAAAACGCTGACGAGAGCGAACGCACTGTTTTGAAGCTTCCATATTCGGACGATTTTGAGTATGCAGGCTATCCTGAGAATTATCTTTCATCAAGGGGCAATGCGCCAAGATACACAACAGATCAGGGCGGTGCTTTCGAGGTGGAAAAGACCGACAAGGGCAATATGCTAGTTCAGCAGATAACGGCTGACATGAAAGCCAACGAGTGGGGCTACACCCCCGAACCTGTGACTACATTTGGTGACGACAGGTGGTATAACTACTCTGTGAACGTTGACGCTGCTTTTGCGACTTCGCAGGACGCAGGATCAAACTATGTGGGCGTTGGTCTGAGATACACGCTTGGCTGCAATTCATACAGTGGCTATTGGATAAAGCTTTATGAGAACGGAAGCTGGGAGCTTAAAGCAAATGACGGCACTCTTAGCAGTGGAAGCATAGACGGCTTTGACGGCACAGCTTCTCACAAGCTTAAAGTCGAGGCTGTAAACAACGTTATCCGTGGATATGTTGACGGAAACATGGTGGCTGAATACACTGTGAACGAAGGCGAATCTCTTATCGGCGCAGGCAGAGCGTCACTTTTCAGCTCATACAACAAAAACAGCTTCGACAACATCTCTGCTGAACCTGTAGAGGGCAGTGACACATATGTAACTCGCTTTGACGAAACAGACTCTTGCTTCACTTTTGAGGGCAACTGGGAACACAACCTTATGAGCAGCTTCAAAAACTACAAACGAACCATATCAGATGGCACAGAGGGCGACTCTTTCACAGTAAGCTTTGAGGGAACAGGCTTTGCGCTTTCAGGTGAAACAAGAGAAAACGCTATACTCGGGGTATCAATAGACGGAGGTGATGAACAGCTCGTGACAGTTTCAAGGACAGGTCAGCGTGAGATATCATGCCATTTTGAAGGCTTGTCTGAGGGCGCCCACACAGCAAAGGTAACCATAAAATCAGGCAAATATACAATTGACGCTATGCAGGTAACAGGTGGAAAGATACCATTCGAGAAGAAAAAGCCTGCGAAGTCTGAAAGCACTAAGTCAGGCAAAAGCAAGCTTCCTATAGCTGTAGGCGCAGGCGTTTGCGCTGCTGCGGCAGTTGGTGCAGTGATATACGGCATAGCGAGAAAGAAGCGTAAGGAAAATAATGACTAAAATAAGCAGAACAACAGACATGACACAAGGCAGTGAAATGCGACACATAATAATGTTTTCACTGCCCTTGCTTGCAGGAAATCTTTTGCAGCAGACATACAATATAGTGGACACTATGGTGGTGGGGCGTTATCTGGGCGATGACGCCCTTGCCGCTGTTGGTGCTACAGGCTCTATCACTTATCTTTTTTACACCCTTTGCATAGGGCTTTCGGTGGGTGCAGGAATAATTGTCGCACAGTATTTCGGTGCAGGCAAGAAAAAAGCCCTGCGGTCGGCAGTATTCAACTCAGCGCTTGTTACGGCTATATTCGGCATTGTAATAAGCCTTTTATCCGTGCCTGCCGCAAAACCTATACTGGAGCTTTTGAAAGTTCCTGACAAGCTCATTGGAGATTCTGTGGCGTATATGCAGATAGCCTGCGGCGGAACGATAGCGGTGGCAGCATACAACTGGATAAACGCCATAATGAGGGCTTTGGGCGACTCAAAAACACCGCTGATATTCTTAGGTGCAGCAAGCTTGCTAAACGCCCTCCTTGACCTGCTTTTTGTAGTGGTATTCAAGTTCGGAATAGCAGGTGCGGCATGGGCTACAGTGCTTACGCAGGCACTTTCTGCCATTTCTTGTATTGTGTACTGCTTTGCAGTGAGCGGGGAGATAAAACTCACCGCCGACGATCTGCACACCGACAAGGACATGATGAGCCGCTGTGTGAAAACAGGCGTGCCTATCGCCATACAAAACGGGCTTATCTCGGTATCAATGGTGGCGCTCCAGCGTGTGACAAACGGCTTTGGCGAAACGGTCATGGCGGCATACACAGTTTCAATGCGTATCGAGCAGTTCGTTCAACAGCCGTTTTCTTCACTTAATGCGGCGGTTTCAACATTCACAGGACAGAATATCGGTGCAGGAAAAGAAAAACGTACGCAGAAAGGTCTTGCTTGTGCAATAAAAATATCGGTGATATTTTCGGCAGTGGTGCTTGTGCTGTTCACACTGTTCGGTGGAGCGATAACATCTTGGTTTGTCAAGGGCAAGACTGTTATAAGCATATCGGCAAAAGCGCTTATCATAACCTCACTTTTCTACTGGTCGCTGGGTATTATCCACACCACAAGGGGCTTTTTGAACGGCGCAGGCGATACAAACTATGCCCTTGTAAACGGCTTGGCGGAGGTAATATGCAGAATAGGTCTTTCACTTATCCTTACAAGGATAGCTTTCATAGGCTATTGGGGCATATGGTACACCACCGCCGCAACGTGGTTTGTGACCGCCATGGTGAGCCTTATAAGATACAAGGGTGGAAAATGGAGGCTTCATTCAATTGTAAAATAGATTTTCATAACTGCTGTACCGATTGGGTGCGGCAGTTTTTTAAGTTGAAACAGTTTCACATTATATATGAAATATTCATATGAAACCATATTGAAAATTCATAGTGCTGTGGTATAATATAATAAAAGGAGTGACGAGGAATGAACATTACCGAATTTGCAAAAGCCGCAGGCGTATCAAAATCTGCTGTGAGCAGATATTTCAATGACGGCTATGTGAGCGAAGAAAAGCGCAGGCTTATTGAAGCCGCCATAGAAGCCACAGGCTATGCCCCAAGCGTTCAAGCGCAGAACGTGAGAACAAGGGTGACAAAGCTTGTGGGAGTTATTATACCGAAGCTTTCAAGTGAGAGCTGTGCAAGAGAGGTGGAGGGCATAAGTCAGGTACTCAGTGAGCAGGGCTATCAGCTTTTGCTTGTGAACTCTGCCAACGACCCAAAGAAAGAAGTGGAATATCTGGAGCTTTTCCGAAGCAATCGTGTTGACGGAGTTATCTTTTTGGCATCTGTTTTCACTCCGCTCCATGACGCTGTGCTGAAAAAAATGCGTGTACCGGTGGTAATTGTAGGACAGGAATACAAGGGTGCAAACTGCGTTTGTCATGACGATTACAAAGCCGCCTATACCGCAGAAAAACTTATGCTGGACAAAGGCTGCAAAAAGCCCGCTTTTATTGGGGTTACCGAGCAGGACAAGGCGGCAGGTCAGGCAAGAAAAGACGGGTTTCTCCACGCCCTTTCTGACAACGGCATCAACATTGAAAAGTCTGATATGCAAACGGCTGAATTTAAAATGGACTCAGGCTACAAAAAGGCTTTGACATTATTGAGAAGTGGCAGAAGGTACGACCACATTTTCTGTGCCACCGACAATCTTGCCGCAGGCGCACTCCTTGCCTGCCGTGAACAGGGATTGAAAGTACCAGAGGATATAATGATAGCAGGTATTGGCGACTCTCAGCTTTGTAATGTCACGTCCACTCCCCTGACCTCTGTGCATTTTCATTACCGCACCGCAGGCATAGAAGCGGCACAAATGCTGCTCAATTCACTTAAACGAGAAAGCTCTATACCAAGGACACTGACGCTCGGTTTTGAGCTGGAAGAACGTGAGTCTACAGAGAAAAAATGTGAAACTGTGTGAAACCTTGTAATACCGTCTTGTAAGTTTATATTATTTGTCAATAGACAAATGCACTGCCGTGGGTTATAATATAGTTAATGAAATCGGTATCACATAAATGATGAAACCAATAAAATAACATAGTTCGGACAAAATAATAATAAACAAGCAAAGGACGGGATATTATGGATTACAGAAATTCAGCTCGTGAGATACTTTCTGCTATAGGCGGAAGGGAAAATCTGGTCAGTGCCGCACACTGTGCCACAAGATTAAGACTTATAATCGCAGACAACTCAAAGATACAAAAGGATACCCTGGAGAACATTGATGTTGTAAAGGGCGTTTTTGAAGCTTCAGGACAGCTTCAGATCATCATAGGCACCGGAACGGTAAACAAGGTCTATGACGAATTTATCGCTGAGGCAGGCGTGGAGGCCTCTTCAAAGGACGAAGTCAAGGCTCAGGTGGCTCAGAAGCAGAACTGGTTCAAAAGACTTATCAAAACTCTTGGCGACGTATTTGTACCTATAATCCCTGCTATCGTTGCAGGCGGTCTTATCATGGGAATAATGGAAGCCTTGAATTTCATGGCTTCAAACGGCTTTATCTCCCTTGACACCAATGGATATGTTTTCACCATATTCAAACTGCTTTCAAATGCAGCGTTCACATTCCTGCCTATACTTATTGGCTATTCTGCAACTAAGGTGTTCGGTGGCAACCCTTATCTTGGTGCGGTAATAGGAATGTTCCTTATCCACCCTGACCTGCAAAACGCTTGGACAGTTTCCACAAACGGATATGAGCAGACGTTCTCCATATTTGGTCTGTTCAACGTTCACATGGTAGGTTATCAGGGTCATGTAATTCCTATCATAATCGCTTCATTCATTCTTGCGACTATGGAGAAAAAGCTTCACAAGAAAGTGCCTGACATTATCGACCTTTTCGTTACACCTCTTGTGAGCCTTACAGTAACAGCTTTTCTCGTTTACACCTTTATCGGTCCTGTATTCGTTGCCCTTGAAAATGGCATTATCACAGGCGTTCAGAAGCTTATCACTATCCCATTCGGCATTGGTTCGTTCATAATGGGCGGTTTCTATTCAACAACAGTTGTTGGCGGTATACACCATATGTACACTGTTATCGACATTGGTCAGCTTGCTAAATATGGCGCGACCTATTGGCTGCCTCTGGCATCTGCCGCAAACATGGCTCAGGGAGCTGCCTGCCTTGCAGTGGCAGTAAGAAGCAAGAACAATAAGATCAGATCAATGGCTTATCCTTCTGCTCTGTCTTGTATGCTTGGCATCACAGAGCCTGCAATATTCGGTGTAAACCTTAGATTTGTAAAGCCTTTCATATTCGGCTCTATCGGCGGCGCTTGCGGAGCAATGGTCGCTTCTATCCTCCACCTTGGCGCAACTGCAACAGGTGTAACAGGAATATTTGCAATACTTCTTACACTCAACCACCCAGTGAAATATATAATCTCAATGGCTGTAGCAATGGGCGTTGCATTCACTCTTACTTGGCTTTTCGGCACGAACAACGAGCAGATAAGAAACGAGAACAAGCCTTCCGAAAACAAGGCAGAAAAGGCTGAACAGCCTGCACAGGCTATCGAAACAAAGGCTGAAAATGTAGACGCAGCAGATGACGGCATTATCACAGCTCCGCTTAGCGGAAAAGCTGTAAAGCTTGAAAACGTTCCTGACCAGACCTTTGCGCAGGGCATACTTGGTCTTGGTGCGGCAATAGAACCTACTGAGGGCAAGGTCGTTGCACCTGGCGACGGCAAGGTCGAAACGCTTTTTGACACTTTCCATGCAGTTGGTTTGACACTTGACAACTGCAAGGAGCTTCTTATCCACGTTGGAATAAACACTGTTGAGCTTAAAGGCGAGGGCTTCAAGGCTTACGTTTCTGAGGGCGACAGAGTAACAAAGGGACAGACGCTTATCACTTTCGATATGGACTTTATAAAGAGCAAGGGCTATCAGACTATCACACCTGTTCTTGTGGGCAATTCAGACGAATTTGCCTCCGTTGAGGAGCTTGCAGAAGAAGGCACAGAAGTGACCATAGGAGATAAACTAATAAAGGTAAACGCATAAAGCACAGACAAACCGTCAATAATCATAGTCAATGAGCCAAAAGGAGAGAATATAAATGGATAACAAAGAAAAATTGGAAAACAGAGAAAGAATAAAGAACGCAAAATGGCGTCAGAGATTTCATATCGAACCGCCTGACGGCTGGCTCAATGACCCGAATGGTCTGAGCTTTTACAAGGGCGAATATCATGTTTATTTTCAGTACAGCCCAATTGCCGCTGACGGTCACACGCCAAGAGGCTGGGGACATTATCACGGCAGCGACCTTATGCACATGACTTATGACAGAGCAGTTATGATGCCTGACATTCCTGAGGACAGCCATGGCGTTTACTCAGGAAGCGCCATTGAAAATGATGGTGTTCTGCATATTTTCTACACAGGTAATGTGAAGATGATAGGCGATTATGATTATGTCAAAGCCGGCAGAGGTGCGAACGTTATCCACGTCACCACCACAGACGGCAGCAAAATGAGTGAAAAGCAGGTACTTCTCAGAAACAGCGACTACCCTGATTTCTGCTCATGCCATGTGAGAGATCCAAAGGTGTGGAAAGAAGGCGACCTATGGAAAATGGTGCTTGGCGCAAGAACGCTTGATGATGAGGGCTGTGTGCTTGTATACGAATCTGATGATCTTATAAACTGGAAATACACCGGCAAGGTATACAAAGAGGGCTACGGCTATATGTGGGAATGCCCTGACTATTTCGAGATAGACGGCAAGGGCTTTTTAAGCACCTGCCCGCAGGGTATGCCTCACTATGAAACAAAGTGGCAGAACCTTAACCAGTCGGGCTACTTCCCTGTTCAGGGCAAGCTTGAGGACAGCGTTCTCGGTGACTTCACCGAGTGGGACATGGGCTTTGACTTCTATGCACCGCAGACGTTCCTTGACCCACAGGGCAGGAGGATACTCATAGGTTGGCTTGGCATGGATAACAAGGTCTACGGCAATGCCACAACTGAGCTTGGCTGGCAGCACTGCCTTACCATACCGAGAGTTGTAACTATTGCACCCAACGGCAAGCTCAGACAGCAGCCTATAGCTGAATTTGACGAGCTTAAAAGCAACGCACGCCGTCAGAGCAGCGGTCAAACTGCAGAATATCCTCTGCCATTTGAACTTGACGGTGAGCCTGCGGACAACTTCAGCATATCCCTTGACGGCAAGCTGGAACTTGGCTTTGATAAAGAGAAAAAGCTCTTTACAATGAAATTTACTGACGAAAAATACGGCTGCGGCAGAACGGTAAGAAATGCAGAGATAGACAGCGTGAGAAACATAAGAGTTATCGCAGATATATCAAGCATTGAGGTATATATCAATGACGGCGAAACTGTAATGTCAACAAGAATGTATCCCGATAATGACAGCGTAAAGCTTAAAGTAAACGGCTTTGAAGCACAGGTCTGGGACATCTGAGAGGAGGAACTGCAATGGGAAACACACTTTTTGCCATAGGCGAAGCACTGATAGATTTTATTCCTGCACAGACAGGCTGTGCCTTTGAAGAAGTAACGGCTTTCAGCCCTAAAAGCGGCGGTGCGCCTGCAAACGTCTGCGGAGCGTTCACTATCCTTGGTGGAAGCTCGAAATTTATCACTCAGCTTGGTGATGACCCATTCGGAAGAAAGATAGCAGGCGACCTTGCAAGGGCCGGAATCGACACTTCCATTGTGAGCTTCACCGACAAGGCGAACACAGCTTTGGCTTTTGTGAGCCTTGAAAATGACGGCAACAGGACGTTCTCATTCTACAGAAAGCCCTCCGCAGATATGCTTTTTTCAGCGGAGCAGGTAAAAGAAGAATGGTTTGAGGACGCATACGCACTGCATTTTTGCAGTGTTTCCCTTGGAGATTTTCCAATGAAAGACGCACACAAAAAGGCTATCGCCTATGCACGTCAAAAAGGCGCAATGATAAGCTTTGACCCTAATCTGCGTTTTCCTCTTTGGAACGACAAGAAAGCTCTGCATGATACCGTGAATGAGTTTATACCAATGGCTGACATTGTGAAGATATCAGACGAAGAGCTTGGATTTATCACAGGTGAAAACGACATCAAATCCGCTCTGCCAAAGCTTTTCACAGGCAATGTGAAGCTTGTGATATACACCTGCGGCTCTGAGGGTGCATATGCTTTCACCAAAAACGCTCAGGCTTTTGCAAAAAGCGAAAAGGTGAAAGCTATTGACACAACAGGCGCAGGAGACGGATTTATAGGCTCGTTCCTATATGCACTAAAAACTCTCAATGTGACCGCCGAAGGTCTTTGTGACCTTGACAATGCACAGCTAGAACGCTGTATAGCATTTTCAAATAAATTCTGCGGTGAAAGCGTTAAACATCAGGGCGCTATCGACTCCTACAGAAAAATAGATTTTGTATAAATATAAATTTGTATAATAGTTATCCTTCCTATAATCAATTTCCTTATGACAAAGCCTTCCCCTTTTGGGAGGGTTTTTGTTTTCGGCAAATTTCACAAAACATTTTGCAGTATATGTAGGGGACGGCGTCCTCGACGTCCCGCTTTTGCGTTTTTTGAAAGGCTTGTTTTTAACACGTTTTAGCATAGTAACATGATACTTTGTGAAAATTTGACAAAAGATAAGATATACTATATAATAGGGATTGTATGACTATTTTTACAGGAGAATTATTATGAACGAAAATAAAAACAGAGCAACATTTCAATCACGATTGGGATTTATACTTGTGTCCGCAGGGTGTGCCATTGGTCTTGGCAACGTGTGGAAATTTCCATACATTTGCGGACAAAACGGCGGCGGAGCTTTTCTGTTCCTATACCTTATCTGCCTTGTGCTGTTGGGACTGCCAATACTCATATGCGAATTTGCCATAGGCAGAGGAAGCAACCGAAGTCTTTCTCAGGCTTTCAACCGACTTGAAAAGCCCGGTAGCCGATATCACTGCACAAAATATACGAGCATTGCAGGAAACTATCTGCTCATGATGTTTTACACCATGGTCACAGGTTGGATGTTATACTACGCTTTTAAATACGCCACCGGCTCGTTGGACGCTTCAAGCACAGCGGTAACGGCTGAGGCTTTTAAGGATATGCAGGCTTCCCCGTGGCTTATGCTCATATTCTCGGCTATCGTTATCATACTTTGTATCGGTGTTTGCGCACTGGGATTGCAAAACGGCATTGAAAAGGTAACGAAATTTATGATGATACTGCTTATGGCGCTCATGGTGGTGCTGGCGGTGAACTCTATCAGGCTGAAAGGCGCTTCTGATGGGCTTAAATTCTTTCTTGTGCCGGACTTTGACGTCTTTAAGGAAAAAGGTTTCACATCAGTGCTTTTCGCCGCAATGACTCAGGCGTTTTTCACACTAAGCATAGGCATAGGCACAATGGAGATATTCGGAAGCTATTTGAAAAAGGACCGCACTCTTGTAGGCGAGTCTGTGAACGTTATCGTTCTTGACACTGCCGTGGCTGTCGTTGCGGGACTTATCATAATCCCTGCCTGCTTTGCATACGGAATCGAGCCTGACTCAGGTCCGTCACTGCTTTTCATTACTCTGCCTAACGTTTTCCATCATATGGCTTCAAGCCGCTTGTGGGGAATATTCTTCTTCATCTTCATGTCATTTGCGGCTCTTTCCACCGTTATCGCAGTGTTTGAGAACATTATCACAATGTCAGTGGAACTGTGGGATTGGAGCAGAAAAAAATCCCTTATTGTAAACCTTGTGATGATACTTGTGCTTACAATGCCTGCTGTGTTTGGATTTAACCTGCTGAAAAATATCCAGCCAATTGGTGCAGGTTCGACTATCATGGACCTTGAAGACTTCTTGGTATCATCGAATCTTCTGCCACTTGGCTCTCTTGTGGGAGTGCTTTTCTGCGTTCGCAAAAACGGCTGGGGCTGGGAGAACTTCATCAAGGAAACCAACACAGGCAAGGGAAAGCATATCCCTGACGGACTTCGCAGCTACATGGCCTACGTTGTGCCTGCACTTATCTGTTTCATCTACCTCAAAGGATACTATGACACATTCTCAAACAGAAGTCTGCCTGTTCTTATTGGCTGGATGTGCTTTGCGGTGATACTTCTTATGCTGATATTCTGGGCAGTTTTCTCAAAAAGCAAAAAAAATTTGGAAAATCCTATTGACAAATAGAAAGTTTGGTTATATAATAAACCTTGCGTGATGTTTCACGAAAATTCGTATAATAATAAACGCTATAAAAAATAAACTGAAAGGTGGTGGGTGAAATGAGAAATATTCTTTTTGATCTTATAAAGACTAACGAGAATATAAGTCTTGCAAATAATGTAAATTCAATATACCTTTCAGATGTCATTTTACCTGCCCTTATTCCCAAAAGCTAATGAGATTTTTATCAGCTTTCTGGATATTATACTGCAGATCTATTGCGACCTCTGATATCAGGTATCAGAGGTCTTTTTTTGACCTGTTATAGGCAGTTACATTATGCGAATTTACAGAATTATATCGGAGGAATATGAAATTTATCCCGAAAAGGAGGGAATACATGAAGTTTTTTGACGTTTTGCCACAGCTTGCAGAAAACGAACTGCTAAAGCGTGGAGTTATGACTGACGAGCTGCTTTACTGCGTAAAAGCTGACCTTGACGGCGAGGGCGGATATGTGGACGTATACATAACTTTCACAAAAGACACCCTTTGCATACTCCGTGGCTATGAAGAATACGGAAAAATGAAGCGTGGGCAGAAGAGAAAAAATCTCGTAAACTTCACAGTATCAGGCTATGATGAATACCCCATAGACAGCATTGAAGAAATGTTTGTTGACCGCTATGCAAATTCCGCAAGACTTATGATAAAGGACAAGTCCGGCAAGGAATTCCCTATAGCGAGGTTCTCACTTGGCTTTGCTGACAAATTTGAGAAATTCAGCCAGCGTGTGAACTGCACAGCCAAGAACGAGCCTATCGACGACCGCCTGCTGGAAGGCGTAAAGACCCACTGCCCTACCTGCGGTGAGCCTTATCCTGACCCTAACCGCCCTGTCTGTCCGAGATGTGTAGACAGACGCTCGGTGTTCAAACGCCTGCTTTCTATGTTCGGTGAATTTAAGGGTGCGGTATTTCTCATACTGCTCACCATAGTTTTAAGCAACGTTTTTGCAGTGCTTTCACCGATATTCGGCTCTCAGATGCTCTATGATGATGTGCTTGCGGAAAACGGAAAATACTATGGCAAGATACTCATGATAGTAATGCTCATCGTGGGCATTAACATTGCAGGAATGATAATGCGGATAATTTCAGGCATTATAACCTCAAAGGTCGTGCCTGTTGTTACGCACCGGCTTAGGGTGAAGATATTCTCATCAATGCAGCGGCTTTCCCTTGACTTTTTCACAAGCAAGCAGACAGGCTCGCTTATGTCCAGGGTCGACAGAGATAGTCAGAACATCTACTGGTTTTTCACGGATATAGTACCATATGGACTTACAAACGTAGTAAAAATAGTGGGTATTGCAGTAATAATGCTCACAATTTCGCCCCTTCTGTCACTTGGCATAATCCTCACTATCTCGGTGATAGAGATAGTTCAGCACCAGTTTTACAAAAGCCAGCGCAAGCTTTACCGTAAATATGACGTTGCAATGCGTTCTGCAAACTCAGTGCTGTCTGACGTTATGAACGGTCAGCGTGTGGTAAAGGCTTTCGCCCGTGAGGACAGAGAGATAGAACGCTATAGGGTAAAAAACACTGACGCATTTTTGATAAACTCAAGGATAAACTCACGAATAGCAAACACTATCCCTGTTATATGGACGTTCTATAGGATAGTGAACAAGCTTGTTTTCTGCCTTGGCGCAGTGCTTGTTATAAAAGGTCACATACTATTCGGCGCACTTTCAGCACTTATTTCCTATACCGAAATGGCGATGGATCCTATCAACTTTTTCACATGGATAGGCGACCGCTGGGCAAAATGTATGGACGCCGCATCAAGAATGTTTGAGATAATGGACGCTCTGCCTACTGTAAAAGAGGACGAACACCCTGTTCACATGGAAAACATGAGGGGCGATATCGAGCTTAAAAATGTATCCTTTGAATATGAAGCAGGACACCCTATCATAAAAAACGTTTCTTTCAAGGTGCAGGCTGGACATATGTTTGGAATCGTTGGTAAAACGGGCGCAGGAAAATCCACTATCATAAACCTTATGGCAAGGCTTTATGACGTAACAGGCGGCGAAATAACCATTGACGGCGTGCCTATCAGGAAGATAGCTTTTGACGATCTGCGCAGAAATATCGGTATAGTTTCTCAGGAAACTTTCCTTTTCATAGGGTCGATAGCTGACAATATCCGCTATGCAAACCCTGACGCCACCATGGAAGAAGTTATCGAAGCGGCAAAGTCCGCAAACGCACATGAGTTTATAACAAAGCTCCCTGAGGGCTATAACACTAAGGTCGGCGAGGGCGGAATATCCTTGTCAGGCGGTGAAAAGCAGAGAATATCTATTGCAAGGGCTATCATTCAGAAGCCTAACATACTTATCCTTGACGAGGCGACCGCTTCCATGGACACAAGGACAGAGCGAAAGATACAAGCCGCTATCGACAATCTGAAACAGGGCAGGACGATTATTTCTATCGCACACCGCCTTTCAACTCTCCGTGACGCTGATATGCTCTGCGTTATCGAAAATGGTGAGCTTAAAGAAATGGGTACACATGACAAGCTCATAAAAGAAAAAGGCAAATACTTTGAGCTTTACAAGCTGCAATCTGAAGCATTGCAGTTCATAAACGAATAGTAAGGAGATGAACACAATGGCTGAAAATATTACCGCTGAGCAGGAGGTCTACGAGGTCGATAAGCTTACTTTGCTTGACTGCAAAAAGATACGCCTTGCAAAGGAAGAAAGCGGCTTTCTTACCCTCGATTATGAGGGCAAAACTTACCACAAGGTAAACCCCACAAGACTCATACCATTTTACTCAAAGACCACCTACATAAGCCTTTCATACGAAAATTCTGAAAAAGAATTTCGTGAGATAGGCGTTATAAAAGATATGGCAGAGCTTGACGGTGAGCAATACAAGCTTCTTGACAGCTATCTTGAATACAAATACTATATGCCTGAGATAACAAAGGTCTACAGCATAAAGGACAATATGCGTGGTGCGATATTTGTCAAGGCTGACACAACTTCGGGACAGAAAACTATCTGTATCCGTGACTGGTATCAGAATTTCAGAATGATCGGCTATGATTATCTATACGTCAACGACGCAGACGGCAACAAATATTTCTGCCCTGACATTCATAAGCTTGACAGAAAGAGCCGTCAGGTGCTTGAAATGTACACCTAAAAGGTGTCAGACCACACTGAAAGGAGTGTGAAAATATGGATCTAAAAACTTCCCTGCCGCAGAATGCCCCGGCAGACATTGTTTACTCTCTGCCTGCGAACTTCACCTGTGAGGGCGAGAAAATGGACGGACATTTCTGCGTAACAAAAGAAAAGATATACGTTTACAGCGGCAGTGAGATAACACTTGAATACAGCATAGACGATTTCTCCGAGTTTGAGTGCAAACAGCAGATAGGCACTTCAATGGCTCAGGGAACGCTGAAAAGCGGTGAAACTATCTGTTTCTGCGGTTTTTCGCAGGATCAGTTTCTCAGATACGCCGAGCTTATGAAGCTTCTTGACCACTGTTTGCGTACAGGCGAGCTTATGGAGATAACTGACACGGAAGAGCCTGTCTGCCCGAAATGCGGTCTGCCGCTGGAGGGCGCTAAGGAATGTATCTACTGCACAGGCAAGGGCAAGACAATGGTCAAGCTCATAAAACGCATTGCGCCATACAAGAAATATTTTGCGATCGCAGTTATATGCACGATACTTTCCGAGCTTATTTGGGTGCTTGCACCATATCTTGACAGAGTTATAATCGACAAGTATGTTACCCCGAAAAACACCCATTGGGCAGGCCTTGCAGGAGTTATCATCACTATCGTCACCCTGCTGCTTTTGGCAGGAGTGTTTGAGTTTTTCAACATGAAAAACAGCTTCAAGGTCGCACTCAACCTGGGACGTGACCTTAGGCAGGAGATATTTGAAAAGTCACAGCAGCTTTCCATGAACTCCATATCAAAGCGAACAGCAGGCGAGCTTATCAACCGTGTTTCAAGCGACGCCGCAAAGCTTGAGGACTTCATCACTGCAAACGGCAAGGACGCAATAGTAAAAATTCTATCCCTTGTGATAATAGGCATACTGCTTTTTATCATGGACTGGCGGCTTGCGCTTATGACAGTTTTGCCTGTGCCGATAGTTTTCATAATTGTGCAAAAGCTTTTTGACGCCATGGCGATACGCTACACAAAGGTATGGAAAAACGGCGTTTCTCATGGAGAAACTTTGCATGATATTTTAAACGGCATAAGAGTTGTAAAGTCCTACGGCAACGAGGTAAGGGAGATACAGCGCTACACAGAATGTTCCGAACGCTGGGCGAAAAGCTGTGTTCGTGCGGAAATGATGTGGTATCTCACCATTCCTGCCTCAGAATTTATCCTCACCATTGGTAACTTCTTCGTACTGTATTTCGGCGGAAACATGATTCTCGACCACACCATGACATTAGGTCAGCTTATACAGTTCACCACCTACGTTGCAATGCTTTACGAACCTATACGCTGGCTCATACAGATACCGAGAAATCTTGCGGACACCTCAGTTTCCGCAGGCAAGGTCTTTGAGATACTTGACGAGGACACGGACGTTCGTGATTGTGATGACCCTATTGACCTTGACATTCAAGGCGATATCGAATTTGACGGTGTTTACTTCGGCTACAAGGTATACAATCCTGTGCTAAAAGACATAACCTGCAAGATAAACAAGGGCGAAATGATAGGCATTGTGGGGCACTCAGGTGTGGGAAAATCCACAATGATAAATCTTATTCTCAGACTTTATGACTGCACGCAGGGAGAGATACGCATTGATGGTGTGAACATAAAGGATATTGCACAGCACAGCCTGCGTTCACAGGTGGGCGTGGTGTTGCAGGAAACTTTCCTTTTTGACGGAAACGTACTTGAAAATATAGCATATGCAAAGCCTGACGCTACCTTTGAGGAAGTAATAAGGGCAGCGAAAATTGCGAATGCACATGACTTTATCACAAAGCTCCCTGACGGCTACAACACCCGAGTGGGCAACAAGGGCTATCAGCTTTCGGGCGGCGAACGTCAGAGAATTGCCATTGCAAGAGCGATACTCCATGACCCTAAGATAATAATACTTGACGAGGCGACGGCTTCTCTTGACACTCAGACGGAAAAGCAGATACAAGACGCTTTGGGCAAGCTCACAAAGGGCAGGACGACAATTGCCATTGCTCACAGACTTTCCACCCTCAGCAACGCCGACAGGCTTATCGTCCTTGACAAGGGCAGACTTGCAGAGTTCGGCACTCACGCTGAACTTATGCAGAAAAAGGGCGTATACTACAAGCTTGTTATGGCTCAGCGCCAGACCACAAAAATGAAAAAAGCCCAGCCGCAGACCTGCTAAGGTCTTGACATTATCACGGCAATGTGGTAGAATACAATAGTAAAATCTTATATCGGGGAATGATGTTCTCCCCTGGGAAACCTAAACCGCTTACTAAGCTGATGACTTCTGTTTTTTACGCAGGAGTTGTCAGCTTTTTTGATTTTTGGGAGGTATATTTATGTTGTTTTCACTGGCTGTGATCTTTCTTGTGGGGCTGTCAGCCGCCGCCATTTTTCAGGCTATCGGTCTGCCGAGGATAATCGGTATGCTTGCAACGGGCATTCTCACAGGCACTTACGTTCTCGATCTGCTGGATCCTAAGATACTTGGCATATCCTCAGAGCTTCGGCAGATAGCCCTTATCATTATCCTTATCAAAGCAGGACTATCCCTGAACTTGTCTGACCTTAAAAAGGTGGGCAGACCTGCGGTCATGATGTCATTTCTGCCTGCAAGCTTTGAGATACTTGGATATTTTCTTCTTGCACCGCTGCTGTTGGGGATAAACCACACTGAGGCTGCCGTTATGGGAGCGGTGCTCGGTGCGGTATCCCCAGCGGTAGTAGTGCCGAGAATGGTAAAGCTCATGGAAGAAAAATACGGCACTGAAAAAAGCATACCGCAAATGATATTAGCGGGTGCGTCATGCGATGATATTTTCGTTATCGTGCTGTTCTCCACATTCGTAACAATGGCGCAGGGCGGCTCTGCAAAGGCGACGGATCTTCTCAATATCCCTGTGTCAATAATCCTCGGAGTGCTTCTCGGCTCGCTGTCAGGGTTTGTGCTTTTCTATATTTTTGAGATATCCTACCGCAAAGGTAACAAAATAAGAAACAGCACAAAGGTCATCGCTATCTTGGGCTTGGCGTTCCTGCTCATGTCAGTGGAAACATTTTTGAAGCCTTATGTGGCTGTATCGGGACTTCTTGCAGTTGTGGCAATGGCTTGCGTGATAAAAATAAAGGCTGACAAAAGCGTGTCTGCAAGGCTTTCAGAAAAGTTTGGCAAGCTTTGGATAGCCGCTGAGGCTGTGCTTTTTGTCCTTGTTGGTGCGGCAGTGGATATACGCTACACCCTTACGGCAGGTGTGGCGGCTGTGCTTCTTATTTTCGGAGCGCTTATTTTCAGAGCCGTGGGCGTATGGATATGTCTTATCGGCACGAAGCTGACCCTTAAAGAAAAGCTTTTCTGTGTAACGGCATATATGCCAAAGGCGACAGTTCAGGCGGCTATCGGCTCAGTGCCGATGTCACTTGGTCTTCCCTGCGGAAAGATAGTGCTTTCTGTGGCTGTGCTTGCGATCCTTATCACCGCACCCCTTGGGGCAATAGGCATTGACCGCAGCTATAAAAGACTTCTTGCACACGAGGAGTAAAGTGACGTAAAATAGGCTATTGCGGCACTCTCTGCACATTTTATGAGTGAATATTTTTTGATTTCACACATTTTATGAGGGAATAATTTGAGCATTTGCACATTTTACGAAATATTCTGATCACATTGCATAAAAAAATCGGCACGACCAAATCAAGGTCATGCCGATTTTCATATCCCTACCCTATCTACAGTTGATGCAAGGTGGTAATAAGAATTTGTTACGATACGCATGTTACATTGCTGGCAATGCGTTGTCAAATGAGGACTTGAACCTCTGAAACCTGCCCGAAGTTTCTGTCCATAATCAGCACATTCTCTGCTGATAGAGATACATCCACCCTGTAGATATCCCACCCATTTCATCACACCAGTTCTGTTGTCCAGTTCAGCTCCTGAATTTTCTCGTCCACATTTCTCAGTTCCTTTGAAAGACCGTCAACCGTTTTCTGTATCTCTGACACAGGCACAGTGCTGACTATTTTTATCTCTGTTCTTGTCATTCTTGTGATACGGCTGCTTGCGGTATCCAGAAAATCCCGCAATACCCTTACCTTCTTTTTCAAACAATCCCTGTGTGCAAGAAGCTCTGTGATAGTCTTGCCCTCATATACTGTTCCGCTGTTTGTAAGATTTATCCTCGCCACCAGATCTTCAAGACGGACTATCAGCCTGTCAAGCTCCTCCATAAGAGCCTTTGGGTCTTCCGCAGGAACATCGCCCTCCTGCACCTTTGCGTTATTGTCAAGTCTGACTGAGATCGTGTTTATTCTGTTCTGGATATCAGAACGCTCAGCCAATGCAGTTGCAAGTTTCATATAAATTACCTCCTATCCTTTGACAACGCCCACTGTGAAAAGCTTCTTTATAGGGGTGGTCAGGTCACTTTGATTTTTCATAACAACATCTATATCCTTGTAAGCAAAGCGGCACTCCTCGGCCACGTCTTTCTTACTGGTCTTTCCAAGCACCACGTTTCTTTGCCTCAGGTCTACCATAACAGACTCAACGGAGAATTTTTCCTTTGCGCCTGTGCGTGAATAGTTTCTGCCCGCGCCATGAGAAGAAGTCAAAAAGCTTTCAGCCTTGCCCATACCCTTGACTATATAGCTGTTTGAGCCCATAGAACCTGGGATTATAGCGACTTCGCTCTCAGCCGCATGGATAGCGCCTTTACGGTGTACCCACACGTTCTCTCCATAGTGATTTTCCAGTGCGGCATAGTTATGGTGACAGTTTATCTCGTCACTATAGTTCGGTGTGATACCCGTATACTTCTCAACCTGCTCTGTGAAAATATGCTTCACTTTTTCAAGCATTACCTCTCTGTTTTCAAAAGCAAAGTCCATTGCAAGCTTCATCCAGTTGAGATATCTCTGACCCTCGTCTGTATCCACAGGGAGAAACGGCAAATTATACTCTGAGGGAACAGTTGAAAAATACTTGTCATTCATCTCATGGGCTATCTTGTTGAAATACTGCCCTATCATGTTGCCGAACATTCGGCTTCCCGAATGGAGCATTATACAAGCCATGCCGTTTTCGTCTTCCTGTATCTCGATAAAATGGTTTCCTCCGCCAAGCGAGCCTACAGAATAATATCCTTGCTCGATAAATTTCAGCAATTCGCTGTCAGCATTGTATCTTTCTATCTCGCTTTGCGCCTTATCAAGCACAGCAGAAGTCTGCGGCTTGCCATAATGACTAAAGCCCACCGGGATAGTACGGAGTATATTTCCTACTATCACCTTTATAAGCTCGCCGCTTCCTGTTACAGTGTCACGAAGAATGTTCACAGGGATATCTGTCTGCACGAATGCCATTCCACAGCCGATGTCAACGCCAACTGCATTTGGGACCACCGTATTTTTGCAGGCTATCACACCGCCTATAGGCATTCCCTTTCCTGTATGAGTATCAGGCATCAATGCGATATGGTCATGGGCAAATGGAAGATTTGCAAGGTTTATCGCCTGCTCAAGACAGCTTTCCTCGATATCGTCTATAGACTCTGTCCATATCTTGATCGGTACTAGCATTTTATCTTTATCGTAATATTCAAACATTTTGTGTACCTCCTACTCTTGCTGTTGTATGTATTATAGCAGATAGATACAAAATAATCATATAAAAAAAGGTGCGAGGTTTTGTTATGTATTGCAATGGGAGTATAGATTTGGTATAATGTTATCAAAGGAGGTGTTCTAAATGGCGGTATATTCTGAACTTATAAAAAATTTTGAGAAGATAAGAGAATATGTGCGTGATTTCTATATCTTTGGATTTCACACAAGAGAAAGCTTTGACGCAAAAAGCAAGCGCACCTATGACAACGAAAAGCGCAGGATAGAAAGCTGGCTTTCAGACCACGTTCACACCTCTTTAGAGGGTCACAAAAAGAAAGTATCTGTGCAGGTGGATTCGGGGAACATTTTTCAAAACCCACTGTATCAGTGCTATCGTTCAAAGACCTTTACGGACAATGATATCCGTCTGCACTTTATTTTAATGGACGCTCTTGAAGATAACGCCATGTCGGTATCGGAGATAGCAGACTATATTTCTGCAAACTACGGCATGGTAATAGACGTGCAGATAATCCGTATCAAGCTAAAAGAATATGTAAAAGAGGGCTTGGTGTCGGAGGTCAAAAGCGGAAGAAATATCCTATACACCAAAACCGGCTGTTACGCAGATGATATTGTAAGCAGGTATAAGGGCTTGGGGGATATGATAAAATTCTTCTCTGAGGAAAATCCTTTTGGCGTGGTGGGCAGCTTTATCATGGATAAGCTGGGTGCGAAAAATAATATTTTTGTGCGTAAGCACGCTTACATGGTGCATACTCTTGATGATGAGATACTCATTGACATCATGGGGGCAATGGAGCAGAAAAAGGCTGTTCTGCTATCCTGCGTAAGCCGAAAGAACGACAAAAAACATGAAATAACAGCCGTTGTGCTGAAGATACATTGCTCGGTGCAGACAGGAAGAAATTATCTTATCATGTATTTCACAAAGCAGAAACGTTTGATGTCTGTAAGGGTGGATTCCATAGTGAAAGTGACTCCCCTTGATGTGGTAGCTGACTATGATACATATTACAGATATTATGAGGACAACCGCAGATTTTTATGGGGAACTAGCTTCGGAAAATCACGCAGATACGGACAAAAAGAGCATATTCACATGGAAATAGCGGCAGACGAAACGAAAGAAATGTATGTTGTGAAGCGTTTGGAACGTGAAAAAAGAAGCGGTACTGTAACAAAGAAATCCGACGGGCTTTATGCCTTTGACATTGACCTTTTTGACGCTAACGAAGCCTTCCCATGGATAAAAACGTTCATCGGCAGGATAGTGGCATTTGAAACAACAAGTGAGGAATTGCAGGATAAATTTGATTCGGATATCGCAAGGCTTTATGAAATATACGGAGGTGCTTACGAATGAAACTTTTTTCGGAAATTTACAGCACCTATTACAGCATAACGGAGAAAATTCTGAAAAAGCGCACTGTCACAAAGGCTGAGATAACAGATATCATCAGACAAAACGGCTTTTCTGAAAGCGTTCTTTTCCTCGAACCTAAGCTCACAGGCGAGGGCGGATATGGTTTGCTGAAAAAAGAGGATAGCATATACAGATCTATCCTGAAAAAAGAGCCTCATATCCCGCTGACGGCACTTGAAAAAGCGTGGCTTTGTGCGGTGCTAAGCGACCCGAGAAGCGGTCTGTTTCTTGACACTGAGCAAAAGTCGCAGTTGACGGAACTGCTTGGTGCGAAAAAGCTATATCAGAGAAACTTTTTGAATTGCTTTGACCAATATTCTGACGGTGATGATTTTCATGACCCACAATACATACAGCATTTTCGGGATATACTCTCGGCTATCCATGGCAAAAAGCTTATAAAAATAAGCTTTCAGACAAGAAAAGACAACCGTATCACACACTATTTTCTGCCCACAAAGATAGAATACTCTGCCAAAAACAACAAGTTCAGGGTATATGTGAACCGATACCAAAAGCGCAGAATGGTGGACAGCGGAATTATAAATCTGTCGCAGGTAACACTCACTAAGCTGACGGATATAACGCCTGAGAGCTTTTTAGCTGTCACAGACAAGAAAAAGCAGGCAAAAATAAAGATACTTAACGAGCGAAATGCGGTAAATCGTTTTATGCTTGAATTTGCAGAGCTTGAAAAAGAGTCGGTCTTTGATGAGAACAGCGGTGAATGTATGGTATCTATTAAATATGATGAGCAGAATGAAAATGAGATAATAATACGTTTGTTATCATTCGGACCTGTGGTGGAGGTGCTTTCGCCATATGATTTTCGCATGAAAATCAAGGAGAGGGTGGATAGGCAATTGGCTTTGATGAAAGAATAAAACAAAGGCTCTCTGCCGTTTATATGGCAGAGAGCCTTGCTTTTTATCGTTTAAAAGATTTGCCCGTCAAGCAGCATCACAAAGTCAAGCTTCGGCACAAAATCAGCGTCATTTCTAAGCTGGCTAAGCACATAATGTTCAAGACAGCCGGGACGGTAAACGTTCCAAAAACTCTCTCTTACAAGGTTTTCTACTTCATAGTATTCTTCTTTTTTCTCTAAACGAATTTCAATATTTTTATTCATTGTTTTACCTCCTGAATGTTGTAAATGTCAACTGCTTCTCAGCGGGAGGTTTTAAAGATCGCCGTAAACCTCCCATTTACGCTGCAATCTCCATTGTGTTGTACTTGTTCAAAAAGCACTCTCCTGTTTTTATTATTTATAACAAAGCCATACGGCTCAGTCACCATTTATATATGCTGTTGTTCTTTGTTATTATGCCTTTGCAAGAAATTCCTTTCCTGCCTTATCGGTATCAAGTATCGCCTTGATGAATTTTTCTTCCGAAGGTTCGCCGGGGACGTAAGTCCACTCAACAACGCTTGCCGCCTTATGTGCAATGGCTGGGACATCTTCTTCTGTCAGAGCAATCTCACCTAAAGTACATGGCAGACCTATACTGCGGTTGAACTCAAAAATGCGCTGACGTTCCTCAAACTGCTCGTCATATGTAAGCAGGCAAAGCACGCCGAATGAAACTATCTCTCCGTGGAGGTGGTCATGCTCGCACTTTGGAAACAGCGAAGCGCCATAGTAAACGCAATGGGCAAGAGATGAATTATAATAGTAATCGTCCTTTGGATCGGGGTTATTCTGATGAACAGTAAAATTTGAAACAAGACCTGTTGTAATGATGATATCAAGAGCTATCTGCTCGATATTCTTTGAAGAAACGTTATTTCTGCAATCCTCAAGTGCTTTTTTTCCGTAGGATACAAGCGGTTCTGTGCATGCCTCTGCAAGAACTCTGCCAAGCAAAGGCGTATGGGTCATATCATTATCACGGCAGGCAAAGACCACCTCGTACTCTTTGCTGAGAGCGTCGCCGATACCAGCCCAGAAAAGCTTTTCAGGTGATTCTGCGATTATTTTTGTGTTGATGAAAGTATGGAGCGCAGGTGCTTTGAGGTAAGCATATTCCTTGAAAGTGCCGTCAGCGTTGTAGATAACAGATATTGCCGTACATGAAGCGCAGTTTGAAGCAAGGGTCGGGAAAGTGAAAAACGGCTTGTCCATTCTGTCGCAAAGGGTCTTTACAGTATCAACGGCACGTCCGCCGCCAACGCCAAAGACCATATCTGCATTTTGCACTTCCGGCATAGCTTTAAGCATTTCAATGTTCTCATAATTTGAGTCGCCGCCATACCATATGAAGTCGGTTATCTCAAGTTCAGAGCCTTTTAGAGCCGCAAGCAGTTCAGGCTTAGCCTTTTCCATAGCGGTCTTGCCGCCGATAACAACAGCGGTTTTTCCATAACGTCGGGTAACATAAGGTATTTCTTTGTAGCAGTCGTCGCCAATAGAGTAGCTTGGTAAAAATTCGTTGTAAGACATATTCTTTCCTCCGTTATTTTTAACGGCATTTTCTACCGTCATAATTATATGATTTAATAATACAACTATTTATAGAGTAATTTTGTGATATTTTGTTAATAATTATTAAAAATATATCAAAAAGCGGCACTCCCACTGAGAGTACCGCTACATATTATTCTTACTTGCGGATAGTCTTAACGCCAAAAACAAAATATACCACATGGCACACCCAAACCACTGCCACTGTTCTGCCTGCGCCCTCGTCACGGAGCACTTTGAGTATCACCGCTTCGTTAAGGCTGTCATGATTGCCTGTCGGCTCGTCAAGTATAGCGAACATCTTGTCCCTTGCCGCCATGCCGTTCATTGCAACGTGAAAAAAAGTTGCCCGATCTTCTCATTGGTATGAAAAAAATCAGCCGAGAGCATCCAACACACAGTACAGCCTTTATAGCTATTTAGGGAAATATAGAGTAAATTCTGCACCCTTGTCAACCTCGCCATATGCTTCTATCCTGCCGCCATGACGCTTTATTATGCGGTCTGCCGTGGCAAGCCCAATGCCGCTGCCCTCGTATTCTTCGTCAAGATGAAGCCGCTGAAAAACACCGAAAAGCTTGTCAGCATATGCCATGTCAAAACCTGCACCATTATCTCTGAAGGATATTACCACATAGCTCTCGTCAGGTATTGCAGACACTGTTATAACAGCGTTCTGCCTGTGGCGGGTGAATTTGAAAGCGTTCGTCATAAGGTTTTTCACAAGCATTCTCACCAGCACATCATCACCGCTTATTTGCGGCAAACTGCCCTCGATAAGAGTTATGTTTCGCTCAGGCTCAGCGGACTTGCACTCGTCGAAGATATCCCTTACTAATTCATTCATATCAAGCGTTTCATATTCAGGCTCGATACTGCACATTTTTGAGAAACTCAGAAGCCGTTCTATCATTGTGATAAGCTTTGCAGTCTTACCCTCTATCATTGAAGCTATCTTCAATGCGTCCTCTGTGTTGCCTGCGCTTATGTCCTTTTTCAGCGTATCAGCCAACATCTGCGTAACATTCAGCGGCGAACGCAGGTCGTGAGATATTGCCGAGCAGAACAGACTAAGCTCATTGTTTGCCGCCTCAAGCTTTCTGCGCTTGCTGTATATTTCAAGGTGAGTTTTCACTCGTGCCAAAAGCTCCTCCTTTGTAAACGGCTTCACAACATAGTCACAGCACCCAAGCTCAAAGCCCTTTTTTATCATAGCAGGGTCGGATTCAGAAGTCATGAAGATAACAGGTATCTCCTTTGTTTCCTCATCAGATTTGAAATGCCTGCAAAGCTCCAGACCGTTCATGCCCTCCATTTTGATATCCAAAAGAACAAGGTGTGGCTTGCTATTTTCCATCATTTTTAGAGCCGCCTTTGCACTTGTCGCCCCAAGCACCCTGAAGCCCTCATTTCGCAGGATAGTGCCTGCAAAGGCGATATGCTCAGGCATATCGTCAACAATAAGTATCTCCGCTTTTTCAAACATTTCATCACCGCCTTGCCTAAAAAATGCTATTCCGTCATGAGTCTTTGTACCTCGTCCTTGTCTGCAAGCTTTGTTTCGTTTGCATAGATTATCTCGCCCTTTTCCATTACATAAAGCTTGTTGGTGTTTTCAAGAACAAAGTCCAAATACTGCTCCACAAGAAGCACTGTTATGCCTTTCCACTCGTTTATTTTCTGTATCGCCGCTCCGATATCCTGAATTATTGACGGCTGTATGCCCTCTGTAGGCTCGTCAAGAATAAGTATCTTCGGTTCTGCTGCGAGGGCTCTTGCAATTGCTAACTGCTGTTGCTGACCGCCTGAAAGGTCGCCGCCCTTACGCTTTGCAAACTTCGGCAGTATTGGAAAAAGGTCATAGATATAGTCAGGCACTTTGCCCTTTCCGCCCTTTGGCTGCAATCCAAGCTCGATATTTTCCTCAACTGTCATTTGCGGAAAAATATCACGTCCCTGTGGAACATAGCCTATGCCAAGCTTAACACGCTCATAGACAGGCTTTTTGATGATGTTCTCCCCGTCAAATATTATCTCGCCTTTTGGGGTCTTTACAATGCCCATTATGCTTTTGAGAGTGGTGCTTTTGCCAACGCCGTTTCTGCCGATAAGCCCCACTATCTTTCCCTTTTCCACCTCAAAGCTCAGGTTTTCTATAACACGGCTCTCACCGTAATATGAGTCAACGTTTTTCAAGCTTAGCATTTTACTCGCCTCCTCTTCCCAGATAAACAGCCTGAACTGTCTTGTCTGCAAGTATGTCGCCGATGTTGCCCTCCATGAGCATTTTGCCCTCATGAAGCACAGTTACGATATCAGCTGCCTGCTTTACAAAGTCCATATCATGCTCGATAACGATAATAGTGCAATCCTTTTTTATCTCCTTTAAGATCTCGCCCGTTCGGAAAGTTTCGGGCTTACCCATGCCTGCGGCAGGCTCGTCAAGCATTATTATCTCAGGCTTCTGCACAAGCTGCATCGCTATCTCAAGCCACTGCTTCTGACCATGAGCAAGACTGCCTGCACGTTCTGACGCTTTATCCTCAAGTCCCACACGTTCAAGCGTCGAGCGGATATTTTCCATATCCTCCTTTGAAGGCTTTTTGAAAATAGAATCAAGTATGCCCTTGTGACCCTTTAGAGAAAGTATCATGTTCTCCTCCACAGTGAGGTTTACGAATACAGATGGTACCTGAAACTTTCTTCCCACGCCCTCCTGCACTATCTTATACTCTTTCATGCCTGTGAGCCTTACGGCTTCTCTGCCCTTGGGGTGGAAAATAACAGTGCCGGAGGTGGGCTTGGTCTTTGCGCAGATTATGTCAAGAAGCGTGGTCTTTCCTGCGCCGTTGGGTCCGATAAAAAAGTGTATGCTGTTGCGCATGACCTTTGTTCTCACCTCTGTGAGGGCGTAAAAGCCGTCAAAGGAAACGGAAATATTGTTTATTTCAAGAACAACGTCATTTGTCTTTGTAGCTGTAGCCATTTTACGCCGCCTCCTTTGCCTTGTCTTTGCCCTTTGTTTTAAGCTTGCGGAAAAGCGCAGGGAGCTGTTCGCTGACGATTCCAACGATACCGCTCTTGAAGAATATGATAGTCACGCAGAACACTGCGCCAATTATATACTGCCATATCTCAACCATGCTTCCTGAGCTGAGGTTATACTCGCAAAGATTGATAAGAAATGCACCGATAACAGCGCCTATTATCGTTCCTCTGCCTCCGACAGCTACCCATATTACCATTGTGATAGAATATGAAATAGTCATTTGTGACGGAGTAATGCTTCCGTTGAAGTTTACAAAAACTGCGCCTGCGATACCAGCCAGCACCGCAGAAAGCACATAGATAAAGTTCTTATATGCGCTTACCTTATAGCCTGAGAAGTATGTTCTGTTTTCACCGTCCCTGATAGCGATAAGAAGCTTGCCGAACTTACGGCTAACAAGAAATCTTGAAAGTGCGAAGATAAGTGTCATAAGGATAAGTGCAAGATAATAAAGCTTGAACATCTCGTTTCTGTGAAGATTGCCCTTGATGCTTCCGAAAATGGTCTTTATCTCTGTGATTCCCACGTTTCCGTTCGTGTAGGTAGAAAGTGCGATAAAGATAGAATAAGCCGCCCATGTGAGTGCCTGTGAGATGATAGAGAAATAAACACCCTTTACTCTGTTTTTAAAGATAAAATATCCGATAACGAACGCCACCACTGAGGGTACTGCTATAATAAGGATAAGGGTCAGAGCAAAGGAATTGAAAGGCTTCCAGATAAGAGGAAGTTCATCAAGTCCGCCTATGTGCATAAAGTCCGTTATCTTTCCGCCTGTTTCCTGAAGCTTAAGGTACATTGCCATGCAGTATCCGCCAAGTGCGAAATAAAGTCCGTGACCAAGGCTCAGGATACCTGTATATCCCCATATAAGATCGATACCCATTGCGGCAATGGCGAACGCCATACACTTGCCGAGAAATATAACTGTAGATGAACCGGAGAGCATTCCGGCATTAAGAAGCAACGGCATGATGCCAAGTATTATTGCTATTATAAGAAAGCTTATAGCCGCTCCTCTCTTTTTGAAAAATCCGCTAACTTTCATTGACCGAAACACCTCCCTTACTCGTCGAGATTTCTGCTCTTGATAACGAAAAGTCCCTGTGGACGCTTCTGCAAAAAGATAATAACGATAAGCAGAACGATAGCTTTTGCGATAGTTGATGAAGTATAATTCTCTGTGAAAATGCTTGCAGAGCCTATTATCACAGAGCCGATAGCAGTACCAAGAAGCTTGCCAACGCCGCCGAGAACGACTGCCATAAAGCTGTTTACTATGTAGCTCTGACCAACTGTCGAGTCGATAGAACCAAGAAGCGCCACCGAGCAGCCTGCGATACCGGCAAGACCTGAGCCGATAGCAAAGGTGATGTTATCCACCTTGCGTGAGTTTATTCCCATACATTTTGCCATTGTTCTGTTTTGCATAACCGCTCTCATCTGCTTGCCGAAGTTTGACTTATACATAATAAACCACACCAGAAGCAGACAAAGCGCCACAAGAAGAATGATGAAAAGTCTGTTGTATGAGAATGTACAGCCGCCTATCTTTATTCCACCGTTCAGAAATGACGGTGCTGTTACGTTTACGCCCTGTGTGCCGAAAATGCTTCTTGCCGCCTGCTGTAAAATAAGGCTTATGCCCCATGTTGCAAGCAAGCTGTCTATCTCCCGCCCGTATAATCGGGAGATGATAAACTTTTCAAGCAAGCTTCCAAGAATGAACGTAACGCCGAATGCGGCAGGGATAGCAACAAAATAATAAACGTCACAAATGCTTTCGGGACAGTATTTTACGAATATTTGCTGAACGACATATGTCGTATATGCGCCTATCATCACAAACTCTCCATGAGCCATGTTTATTACTCTCATAAGCCCGAAAGTTATTGCAAGACCGAGAGAAGTAAGTAGTATGATAGAACTAAGGCTTACGCCGTTGAACATAGTGTTTATAAAACGATCCATAGATTTTTGCCACGTCCTTTCGTGCCCTTAATAATGCACAGCCAAATTACTGACTGTGCATTAAAGGATACTTACAGAGGATTTATTATGAAATATGCTTATTCAAGAGGCTGGATCCCTGCCTTAACTGCCCATTCATAAGTTGAGAGATATGGGTCCGGAGCAACAGGGTCAGTTGCGTATATCTCGTTGATAAGTCCGTCATCGCCCACCTGACCGATCCTTACAGGCTTTACAAGGTGGTGGTTGTCGCCCTGGATAGTTACAGTGCCTTCCGGTGCATCAAAGGATATCTCGCCTGACTCGACTGCCTTGATAACGTCCTCAGGCTCAAAGCTGTCTGCCTTTTCGCAGGCTGCTTTCCAAAGATAAACTGCGTCATATGCGGCTTCCGCAGGGTCAGATGTCACTCTGTTCTCACCGTATGCGTCTTTATATGCATTAACAAATTCCTTATTCTTTTCTGTGTCTGTTGTCTGATAATAGTTCCATGATACCATGTGACCCTTGAGGATATCAGCGCCGATAGTAGCGACCTCTTCCTCTGCGATAGAGAATGACATTGTCATGTAATCCTTGCTTGTATAGTTCTTTTCAGACATCTGCTTGAAGAATGAAACGTTGCCTGTTCCGTTAAGAGTGTTGATGATAACATCAGGCTTTGCAGCTTCGATCTTTGAGATGATAGCGGCAAAATCCGTCTGATCCATATCTGCATACTCTTCGCCAACGGCTTCCGCACCCTTTGCTTCAAGCTGTGCATTGATTATCATGTTCGCTGTTCTTGGAAAAACGTAGTCAGAGCCGAGAAGGAAGAATTTCTTATAGCCCTGATCAAGCAGATAGTCGATAGCAGGAACGATCTGCTGGTTTGGTGCTGCACCTGTGTATACGATATTTGATGAGCTTTCCATGCCCTCATACTGAACAGGATACCAAAGAAGTGAGCCGTATTCCTCAACGATAGGCTTAACAGCCTTTCTTGATGATGAAGTCCAGCAACCGAAGATAGTTGAAACGCCCTCGCTGTCAATAAGCTTTTCAGCCTTTGTTGCGAATGTTGACGGCTCGGAAGCTCCGTCCTCTTCAACGTATTCTATCTGCTTGCCATTTACACCTCCTGCGGCATTTATCTCCTTGATAGCAAGCACCTCAGCGTCACGAACTGACTTTTCACTGATAGCCATTGAGCCTGTGAGGGAGTGAAGAAGTCCCACCTTAACTGTGTCGCCATCGCCACTGCTTGAGCCTCCTCTTGAACCGCAGGCTGTGAGCATTGTTGCCGCCAGAGCCGCTGCTGAAAGCACCGCTAAAAATCTCTTCATTCTTGTCTTTTTCATAGTGTTTTCCTCCAATTCATTTTACTTTTCCATACTAAATGCAATAAAAAAATTGGCTCTCTGCTCTAAAGGGTATTTTCCCTTGACAGATAAACCAACTTCATTGTTGTGATATTCAGTTTTTTACCTAAAACAGACCAAGCTGTTTAAGTGCCTTATCATTTTCCGCTGTACCTTTTTTATCGAGAATATCCTCTCCAAGCTTTATCTTCAGATACTGAATGATAAGCTCAGTGCATTTATCCATTCCCATACGGTCAGAATTAAGGGTCATATCGTAAAGCACCGGATTTGTCCACGTTTCACCGCCCGTGTAATACTTATAGTAATCGGCACGATAGCGGTCGGTCTGATAGATCATTCTGTGAGCTTCTTCTTCGGTAACGCCAAGACGTTCTATAACATTTTTCACGCAGAAAGCTCTTGGAGCTTCTATATACACGCTTACGGTGTTTTCATAGTCACGCAGCAGGTGATTTGCACATTTTCCAATGATAATGCAGGATTGCTGTTTGGCAAGCTCCTTGATTATCTTCGCCTGAATATTGTAAAGATTAACGTCGGAAATGAAGCTCTTGTCCGTCGGCTCAACGATATCGTCCTTGTTCGCAGACTTCATAAGTCTTTTGATAAGGTGGTAGCCCCTCAGCTTTTCGTCCACCTGAAAAAACAGATCCTTGTTTATTCCGCTGTAGTTTGAAGCCATGCTGAGTATCTGGCTTTCATAGCAAGGTATCCCAAGCTGTTTTGAAAGAGCAAGTCCGATCTGCTTTCCTCCGCTTCCGAAACCTCTTGCTATGGTAATAACGAAATTGTCCATTTCTATCACCTCCTGTGCTTATAGTATAGCACAAGGGTCAAAAGATAAAAACACTAAAAATCAGAGAAAATCCTATATTTTTCAGACAAGTCACAATGATTGTTTATACTGTGCAGGGGAAACGCCCGTTATCTCTTTAAACACCTTTGTGAAATAGTCTGCACTTGAATAGCCAAGCTCCTCGCTTATCTCATAGGCCTTCATTCCGCTTTGCCGCAAAAGCTTTTTGGCGTATTCTATTTTCACAAGGGTGCTGAATTTGCTGAAGCTTTCCCCTATCTGCCGCCTGAAAAGCTTGCCGAAATAGTCACGGCTGAAGCCGAAATGCTCCGCCGCCTGCTCAACTGAAATATCCCGACAGCTTGTATTTGAAAAATATGTGCAGATATCCTGAGTAAAGCTGTCTCCGCTACTTTTGCCCACGGCTTCAAGTGCCGAAAGCACATAGTCTGAGCAGGTGTTTTCAACCTTCTTCTCTTCAAGCTTTTCGGTTACACGTCTTAGCATATCTCCAAGCTTTTGCTCATTGACTGGCTTTAAAAGATAGTCAAACGCCCCAAGCACAAGCCCTTTTCGTGCATATTCAAACTCGTCATATGAGCTTATGAAAGCCACTGCCACATCTATGCCAAGCTCGTTTATCTTTCCAAGAAGCTCTATGCCGTCAATAAACGGCATTCTTATATCCGTCAGCACAAGGTCAAAATCTTCGGATCTAAGCACAGCAAGAGCGTCCTTGCCGTTTGACACCTCTTTTGCTATAACAAAGCCACATTCTTTCCACACTGACATTCGTGAGTAGATAAAACGCATATCTGCGTCGTCCTCCGCCAAAAGTATCTTATACACACTTGTCACCTCCATAGATCCTCAGACTGTGTGATGCTTAGAAGATCATATCTGTTTATGTATTCTTCAAGCCGCCTGAAATTCGTCTTTTTCATAAACTTCTTGAACTCTGCCCTGTGCTGTTGAAAATATTCTGCCACAGAGATATCAAAGGCTTTGCAACGGTCTAAAAGCCCTTTTACAAGCTGTGAGTTTTTCTGATCATCTGCATTCTGCGGACTGCTGTCATCATCAAGCTGCAAAAATTTCTCAAGCCTGCTCACAGCCTTATGCCACTGTTCCTCAAAATCTTTTGTATCAGCATTTTGCAGTGCATCAGTTTTAAGAGTATCGTTTAGCGCCTTTGCGCTTTCATGAAGCCGTCTGCAGCAGAGATTGCCCGAAAGCCCCATAATGTCATGGAGAATTATCCGTGCGTTCATATAGCTTCCCGCTTCGATATGCTGGCAGATATATTTCTGGTCGTTTCCGTGGTCGGAAATAAAACGCTTTATTATATCAAAAAGTATGCTTTTGCTGCCGCCCAAAGCGTCAAGGCAGGCAACGCAGTCAAACACTTCGTCACCCTGCTCAACAGTTATTTCGGGCATTTCACGCCTTATGTGCAAATGCTTGTATATCATTTTTCTCAGATCATCAGGTCGGAAAGGCTTCGAGATATAGCCGTCCATGCCTGCTTCATAGGCTTTTTGCTCTATGCCCGAAACAACGTCGGCAGTAAGAGCGATTATTGGCGTAAGTCTGAAATCAGGAAGTTCTCTTATGTGTCTTGCTGTTTCATAGCCGTCCATATCAGGCATATGAAGGTCAAGAATTATCATATCAGGACTATGACCAAGGCAATATTCTATAGCCTTTGAGCCGCTGTCGGCGGTATCCACCTGCAAGCCGTATGTACCTAATATCTCGCTTTCGATATCCAAGTTCACACTGTTGTCGTCCACCAACAAAATTACCGTTTTTTCAACAAGCACGCCCTGAGAAGTATCATTTTCGCTCTGCACCTGTGACGGCTCTGCGACATCAAACGGCATAAGAAAGCTAAAGCATGAGCCTTTTCCAAGCTGAGATGTAACCTCGATGCTATATTTACCACCGCTTGCCGCCTTGACGATAGATTGCGAGATAGGAAGCCCCAGACCTGTTCCGCCGTGACGTCTTGTCACTCCTGCGTCGCTTTGGATAAAAGGTTCAAAAATGCTCTCAAGCCTGTCCTGCGGTATGCCCTCTCCTGAGTCAGAAACGCTGAACATGATAACAACGCTTCTGCCCTTTGTTTCCTGACATTTACAGCTAAAGACCACCTCGCCCCTATCCGTGAACTTCACCGCATTTCCAATTAGATTTACAAGCACCTGCCTTAATCGCAAAGGGTCGCCGCAGACGAAATTAGGCAAATTCCCCGATATATCAAGACGCAATGGGATATCCTTTGCTATGGCTGTGCTTTCCATTATGGAATAAGTGTCGCTTATAAGCTTCACAAGGTCAAAATCTGTATATTCGAGCTGCAAGCTTCCCGACTCTATTTTGGAAAAGTCAAGAACGTTATTGATAAGTCCAAGAAGATTTTCCGAAGCTGTGTTTATATTGGTACAATATCTCTTCTGAGTATCATCAAGGCTTGTATTTGAAAGCATATAAAGATAGCCTGTGATAGCATTAAGCGGCGTGCGAAGCTCATGGCTCATTTGTGCAAGAAAATCACTTTTTGCACTGTTCGCCCTGTCTGCTTCTTCTTTAGCCTGCCGCATTTGTGCCTCGGCTGTTTCACGCTTTTTAAGCTCATTTTGAAGTATCTGCGAAAGGCGGTTGAAAAGCTCGCCAAATCGAAAAAGCTCATACGCTCCCTTTGGTGACACACGAACGTTTGAAAGGTCAAATTCGGCAGAATTTTCATTACGCTTTGAAAGGCTCTCAGAGTAGTCGTTTATAGGTCTGACATAAAGGCTTTCAAAAACTATCAGCACTATGCCCACAATAACAAGCACGCTCACCGAACACACAAGCTGTATCACCAGTGCAGTTTCACGTCCTGCGGCAGCACTTTCCACCTCTGCATCAAGACGTTTATTAAGAGCCTGACGAAAGCGTTCTATAGGCGACATTATCATGGTTTTAGAATCGTTATAAAAGCTGTCATAAAGTATCTCACGGGAACGCTCTTTCATTTCATCAGGGCTAAGTCCGCTGTATTCCTCAGGCAGGGGCGTATCCTCCACAATGGAAACATACTCAGCCAATCTGCCGTCCTTGATATCGCCATACTGTTTAGCTGTTATGCCTTTTGCAGTGAGCATAAGCTTCATTGACACTGTTTCGGTCTTTATGAGAGTATCAGAATACTTTTTGGCTTCCGCAAGAAGCGCAGTTTCGTTCTCAGGAGGGTCAAGAGCGGAAAGGCTGTTTATAACACGGTCACGGGTCTTTTCCTCATAGACCTCATACCAATAGTTATAAAGATGTTCGATATCCCCTGTTACGGAGAATTTTCTAGCTTCATCGGTAAGATAATCGGAAGCGTCCGCAAGCTCCTGCCCAAGGTCAGAAAGCTCTCCCCTGTTTGATTGTGCGGTATTTTCTCTGTTGATACACTGAGTCATATATCTGCTGCTCATTAAAGTAAGAGCCGTAATAAGAAGAAACACCACAACTGCACAAATGGTGATATTGCGGCTTTTGAGCGCACTTCTGTCCTTCTTTTCATTGACTTTCACAGAAAACACCCCCACAAAAAAATAAAAAACGCCCCGTGAAAATTACACGGAGCGTCATTGCCCTTAAATTATTACCTGAAAATTATATCATATTTTTGCAGTTTTGTCAACTGTTGTGGAATTTTGGCTATTTCAACTTTGCTTGTGATAAATTAAAATCTTTGCTTAAGAAAAGACTTAACGAGAAAAGAACAAGAATAGGGGAAGGTATAGACATCACTGTCATGCCCAATATTTCCATGCTTTAACTTTATACCAAAACTTATATCTTCGTATTTATCGGAGAATATAAGTATTTTCATTGATTTCATTTTGAGATTTCACTTCAATGGGAACAAGATTATTAGCAGTGCGCAAGAAAAAGTCTTGTTCCAATTAGCAATTACCTTTTCCGTCATTTCATCAAGTGAACTGAACGGTCTGTGATCAAAACCTATTATGTTCTTGTGTCCGATATGCAGGTCTGACGTATAAAATTTTTTTGGTGCTAAAATATTCGATGATTCTGACAAAACATCCACCTGCTTTGGGTCATTATACTGCTCCATTTTCTTCGTGTTCAGCGGAATAAGTATTTATACACTTTCTGAACGTCCCCCAGGTCAATTTCCAAATCACTGGTATATGTACGACATCATCCTTAAATGTAACACTGCCGGGCAAGACCACATAGTCCACCGCCGGGTATCTGTCGTCCGATAATGCGGCCGACACTGTGCATTTCCTAACAGGTTCACTTTCACACGTTATCTCTACTATACAATTAATGTCAAAACAATCTAAAAATTCTTCTAATCGCATTGCATTTTTCCTTCTTTCTTTTCTGCCGTAAGGGTTTTTATTGCGTCTATTATTTCTCCAGTCCTCGTGTACCAATTTACAAGCTCATTCTTTTCTATAAGATCTCGTATGATCGGCTTGACCACAGGATAATAATCGTTTCGTATGCATATGTGATTGCCAAAGCCCTCATATAAGTGCGTATAATTTTCCGGTGGCTTTGTGTGCTTGAAGTTCCTTTCGTCCTTACTGAGGTAGAACACGAACTCAGTTCTGCATGATTCATCTGATTCAGGACCATTCCAATAGCAATCATCTAACGCAGGAAAATACTCCTTGACCTTTGAATATGGCATTTCTTCAGAAAAGAAAAGCGAGAACTCCTCACCTTCGGCTGTGATAAATTCCATAAGATTGCCGACCCCCATAGCACCAGGCTCGGCAAGAGTAAAGAACGCTATGTCTTTAAACATTTCCTTTGTATATTCTTGATTTTTTACGTTTGCCAATTTCATATCCACCTTTCATATCACTCTTCATAACCATATGGTTCTAATGGTATTTGCCAGTTTTCCGTTACTTGATAATATTCATCTTTGTCAGTATCGACCAGCAGTATGGGGAGTATGCCGTTTGTCAGCACATCGCCGTCAATATAAATGTGGCTATCTCCATCGTAATATATATCGTGAAAATCGCTGTCGTCTGCGATCTCAGAGGTGTATATATGCCCTGCCACGACTTTCTTATCAAGCCCAGCTATCTTGCCAAGCTGATGAGGATATTTCTGCAAAAATTCATATTCGCTTGTTTCCCACTTCCACTCATCGGCTGCTTCTTCGTTGATACCTGCGTGGACAAATATCGTATTGCCATCAACATAATACTTCGGCAAATTTTCCATCCAGCGGATATATTTAGTATCGCAATGGTCTTGATCACTTAAATAGCCTACATACACATTGTCGATACTAGAAAAGCCCTCCAGCACAAAATCTTCGTGATTTCCCATTAGTGCGATAACTTTATCTGTTCCGTATTTCGCCTGTAGATTCATTATCTTATCAAGCACCTGTCGACTTTCATCGCCGCCGTGGATATAGTCACCAAGCAAGACAAGCTTTGTATCCGGCTCTTCAAGATGTTCCAAAATGATATCCAGCGCATAAAGAAAAGGTATAAAACAGCCGTGTATATCGCTTATTGCATATATTTTCAATAAATATGACCTCCTATATTATAATTTCCTCATCAAAGCCCTAGATCGCTGATATCAAGCAGCGTTCTTTTCTGGCGGTGATCGTTTTTTATGGTCTCAAAACAGTATACCAAAAGCTCTTTACTATCTTCATCTGCAAGATATTCTTTGTACTTTTCTCTGATGTCGGCAAGAGAGAATTTTATACATATAGGCTTCTCGTTCTCGTTACATTTTTCAACCAGCAGATAGCCTTTTATCTTGCAGGCGTCGGAAAAGCGTTGTGCGTCAAATATGCGCATTTTATCACGGACTTCGCAGGCAAGCAAGTTGAGCAGATATTCGTCAGAAACAGTTTTCGCTGCCGCATAGTCACATCTGCCAAGCGTTCCTGTGCCGTTTCTAAAAAGCCCCAAAGCCTTATGAACGTTCGGTTCGATCTTTTTGCGGATATCCTCAGCTGTTAAATTTGATGAGTCACGCTCGCTTAAATGCTCTCTGTAAAGCTTGTGGAAAAGCTCAGCATTGGGGTCTTTCATAAATCTTTGCACGGCGTTATCGACTTCTTCCCTGCCATCTTCATCATAGAACATATAGCGCATATCTAGTTTATCTGCCACATCTTCTGCTAAGATCAGCATTTTCTCAATATCTGTTTCAGTAATAAATTTCACTTGCCATTGCACCTCATTGTATTGCCTAAAGACTGCAAAAACTGATATCTTGCGCATAATTCGGCACTGTGGTATAGGCTATTATGTCTTTGCCAAACCTTTCCTTGTTCCAATAAACGCCGAGCCATTCTTTGCTTCCATTGTTTTCTCTGAATATCAGATAATGTTCATCTGCTTCGTGAATGCGCACTCCTGCATATACCATCATTTCGCTTCTCACGGCTCTTGCAAATATTTTCAAAAGATACTCATCGCAAACGCTTTGTGCGGCAGCATATACAGCAGGAACACCATGGTGAAAGATCAGTCTGCCATCTCTAAATAGTCTGACAGCGATATCGTTTATCTGCTCAGTCGCTTCGAGTATCTCTGCGCAGGAATATTCTTCAACCTCGGTGATCATAACGTCTCTTCGACAAAGAGATACAAGCAGCGGAACATTATGAAGATATCTGGAAGTGTGATATATCATCAGATCTCTGACGATCGTCTGGGCTAGGTCATACATCTTGTCGATATCTTTTTCCGTGATATAGTTTATCTCTTTACAAACGTTTTCAAGGTAAGCACGTGAATAGAAAATATCCTCATCATTGAAAGCTTTGATAGTGTTCCGTATCTGCTCCTCCGAAAAACCAAAGTACGTTATCTCATACAACACCAGCGCCGCAAATTTGACATTGCCATACGTTGAAAGGCTTGCTTTATCGACTGCATAACCTAAGACCTCATCCCAAGGAACTGCCTCGATACTGTAGGTTTTTTTATCTGATCTGTCGAGTAAATAAACGTTGTAAAGATTTTCACCTTCGTCCTGTCGGTCTTTCAGTTGTTCGATGAATAAAACTTCATTATCAGACTTCTTTGGAGTCTTATGAGATAAAGTCTTTAAAGCATCTCTTATATTTTTATTAACTGAACACTTGTCTTGACATTTGATCATCGCTAAAAATTCGCTGACAACCTTAAATTCATCGCAGCTTTGGAGCACTTGATAAAAGTACATCATATCTCCCCCATTATCAGTCTGAATCATTCATGTCAATAACATAATCATTTATCGAAAGCCACGCCACTATATTTTCTTTACCCATATAGAAACACCCCTGCTTGAAATATCCTCTTTCCTCCCCTAGTCTGTATGCGTCCGAATGCCAAGTTGCTACGTCTAACCCGCCATCCTTATATAGCACGACACAGCCTGTCATATCCTCTGGTTTTTTCTCCTTTAAATTTATAAACTCCGACAATGGAATATTCAATTTCTTCTTTGACATAAAAATAACCTCTCCTCTTATAATCACATATCCTACAACTCATTCATATAGTTTTGTGTGTATTTACCCCAACAGCTTAGCATTTCATCATCTGAAAACTTCCCGTCATATAGATAGTCCTTCAGCTTCCTTTCCGCCTTTACAATCTCATCCAGGTTCGTTATATTCTTTGGGTCGCTCTTTATTACTTCAAATATTCTTTTCAAAGCGTGTGTGTAGCCCTTTTGACCATAGGCTTTCCTACCTTCTGCCCTTATCTTTGGTTGTAAATTATGTGTAACTATATGTGAGACAGTTTCATCTATCCAGGACATCTGGTGATTAAAAGACATTCCCAAAAAGCTAACCTGAACACGACCGCTTTCCATGTTGCCCACTCCTTTCATACTCATCTTCTCTATATTTATAGTATAACACGCTTTCGCCGTTACGTCTAGTACGTTATTTGTCACATATCAAACTATTTATAATCCAACAAACGGCACTTATAGTACCATAATAATGACCACGGTATAATCAAAACGAGCGTACACCAAATCGGTATACGCTCGTTTTGTCAAAAAGCTATTACTCTGAAATATATTTTTCAGCCTTTTCCTTGAATCTCTCGTGAATTTCCTGATTTCTTTCTTCGACAACTTCATCAATAAGCTGTGAAAATGTATTATTGATGTTTACCTTGAGAAGTTCCTGCGTTTTTGTTGATAGAAAATAGTCGAATGTTATTTCCGCCACACAATTCATTAAATGATCGTATTTGCTCTCAGTCTTCATACCGTTCCAATTATTAGCAGACCGATACACATATCCCCTGCCTTCTTCCAAAAAATTCTTTTCAAGAAATTCATCAGCATCAAAGCTTTTTTCATCATAAGGAATATTCTTCTTGATAAAATCAAGAAAACCGCTTTGATTTATACTTATTGTCAGTTCCTGGAAGTAATAACTATCAAACATTTTGCTAAGCTTCTTGCTGAACGTTACCGTAAACGAGGTCAATATCACGTCTTTCAAAACGGAAGATAGCGCCAGATTATTGATCTTATTTACGATCTGCTCAAACAGCTCTTTACCTATTATCTTGCTTACGATGCTGCTATACTGAGGGTTGTTTTTAAGAGTTACAACATTCTCGATGCTAAGGTTTAGAACAGACGCTATGGCTTTATTTTCCACATTAGGCTCTTCTCTCTTTTCGTCAAGAAGATACCTAACATCTACATCATAAAGATCTGCGAGCTTTAACAGAGATTCGACGCTGGGTAGATTTTTTCGATTTGGATTTTCCCACGCAGCTACAGTTGAACGTTTTCCTCCTTCACCAATTAATAGTTCCGCTGCCTCTTCCTGAGAATAGCCTCTCTTTTTGGTCTTTGTGTTATATGCCTCTTTTCTTGCAGATAAAAGCCTTGCCTTAAAATCATCTACATTGAACATCTAATACGCTCCTTTCTTATCATCGATCCATACACTAATTGTAGCGCAATTACTTCAGCTTGTCAATGAATTTCACACAATTAAGGTACTATTAATACCTTTTAGCGAATTAACGGTTGATATATAATATATTGTAGCTAAGTTTACTTTATCTTTATTATTTCTCGCACACATATCTCATCTAAGCCGGAGGAAAAGAGTTCAAAATTTATAGGGCTTAAACGCAAAAACACCTATGACAGACAAGCCTTCTGCCATAGGTGTTTGCGTTTTTCACAACATTACTTCACTGCCTCTGCGATAGTTACTGCCACATTTCCTACTTTTGTGAGATCCGTGACGTCCGATGAAAGCTCGCCGCTTAGGGTAAGAGCCGTGCTTACTGTAAGGCTTTCATCATCAACAGCCTTGCCCTCGGCTGTAGGTATGGTAAATTCGTCATTTGTGAATGTGCCTTTTACAACGCTGTATTCTTCAAGAGGCTGGTATGTAAGATCAACGTCGATTGCCGCATTGGAATGGTTTGTAACGCTTATATCATTGCCCTTTGCAGACCATTCGCACTTGGTATCAATGTCATATTCGTGGGTTTTAGCGTTCCAAGTCTTTGTTCCGTTCACGCTGTATGTGAACTCCATTTCGCCCCACACAACGTCGGCACTGATAGTTTTTGAAGTCTTGATATCCTCAACATACTTTGCATTTACGCCGATATCCTTTTTTATGTCAGCGTCATCAGCCGCCGCTGCAAACGCCGCCGTGCTGAGTGTTGCCACAAGTGCAAATGCCATTGTGATAGAAATTGTCTTTTTCATAAGTGAGTTCTCCTTTTTTATAATTGATTTTTTTTACTTACATATTTGGTGTTTCGCCGTATCCGTCCCACCTGCCGTCAAGTCCAATATATCGTCCGTCAATAGTGGTGTTCTTTGCTATTGAACCGTCTCAGTCAAAATAGTACCAATCATCATTCACTTTGACCCAATCTGAGTGCAATTTTCCGTCATCACCAGAATAACGCCCATCATTTCCACCGTCATTGAACCAACCTCTGACAAGCTTGCCGTCTTCATCGGCATAATACCATTCAGTTCCGCCGTCCTTAAACCAACCTGTGACCAATTTGCCGTTCTTATCATAATAGTACCAATCGCCGGTTTCCTCATCCTTATACCAGCCTGTTATCGTACTGTCGCCTGCATCTCCCGAATCATCAGTAGTGACATTCACTGTAATAGTGCCAACGGTCATGCTTTCAAAATGCTCTGTCGGTTTACCTGACAAAGTAAGTTTGCTGTTTCGGCTTTCTGAAATAGGCACTATTAGCTCACTGCTTGAAAAACTGCCTTTTATCTCGTCCATGCCCTCTGCTTGTTTGTATGAAAAATCCGCCATAACATACACATTCCCTGTGTTTGTCAAAGTAAAATTTCCGCCGCTGTCAGACCAACCGCCGCCTTTATATGAGTGTGTCTCAGGATCCCACTGCCGATCTGTATAGGTAAACTCCAAAGAGTCCCAAGTAATGTCGATGCTCACCTGCACTTCTGAGTCAGAATTATCCGCAGATGCAGAAACAGGCACTAACAACGCCGTGGCAATTCCCATAGCTGCAAAAAAAGCTTTTACCTTTTTATCCATATTTCACCTCTCATCATCTGACATTATGACAGCCGCCATAGTGTCCACCATTGCTTTCTAAACTGTTTCAGTATCATAGCTCATCGTCTGCACAAGCACTTTCACTGAGTTTTCTATTATTCTCATTTTTTATTGTTTAACAAGCATCTCTGATCTATAGCATTAATATTTATAATAATTATCTATCATTCTTAACAAAAAGTCAATAATATTTGCACAAACGGCAAAAAAGTTGCACAAGCGGTAGGTGATTTGGTGTACGGAAAGCAAACCTCCCACAGAAACAATTCCGTGGGAGGCTTATTATTATATCAAATACTTATTATCTCACTCTTCGTCCTCTCCCACAGCCGAAAGCTTTTTATATCGGCGGTGTTCGATTATCTGCTGTTTGTGCTGTTCAAAATACTCGTCATATCTGTTTCTGCCAAACTTTGCTATCAGCTTATGATTATAATTCATAAGCTTAGCTGTAAATTCATCACTGTCAGCGTAATACAAATTAAGAAAATCGTTATGATCATATCTTTGACCCTTTCGGTCAAAGTCAAGCAGGTCAAGAAGCATTGCGGCATTAAAATCTATTTTCAGATCTTTATGGCTAAGGTTTTCTGCGACTTCATCACCCACCATATAAACATGATATAATTCTGAGTCGGCAATAAATCTGTATTCATAACCGCCCTCTTTATTCTTTAATGAAGCGGTGATAATTGCTTTTTTACTCTTGATATCACTATTGAAAAGACCCTTTATACGGCTGAGCAAACGATATGTTTCATAAAACTTCTTCTCTTTTATATCTCCACGAAGAATATTCTCCTCAGAATTCTCCTAGCTGAAAGACTTATTTCCGGCTTCGCTTTCAAACAATGCCTTTGCCGCAACAGCGTTCCAATAATTTTTCACATATACGCCCTGACCATTGTCCTGATCCTGCTCTACTCTGAAATATCCGCCCTCGGGATAAATAGAAAAGGTCGTTTTGTCAAGCTTTTGCGAAAGGCTGTGCCTTTTTGCAGTGGCAGCAGAGCTACGGACGCTGACGATAATAACATTTCCAACTATTCTTATAACGCCTATGGCAAGATTGGCGGCTATCACAAAAGGCAGAATAAAGCCCCATGTAACAGCAAAGGTCGCACGCAGAGCAATAAGGATTATCCACAAAGGTCCCCATATGGTCATACCTAGATCGACCTCATATTCCTCACGGGTCATCTCATCTTCAAGGAGAACAACTTTTGAAAAGTTATTATACACAGAACCAAACACATTGAAGCCCTTTCGCCCTATCCTAAACGGAAAGCCTGCCGCAAATATCCAGCAAAGTATGCCTGAGATAAGTGCAGTGAGCCAATAGTATTCAAAATATTTTGCCTGCTTGAAGCTTATTTGTCTGTTCAGAATTTTATTCACAGGCTTTTGCAGCGGAGTCACTTTACTAAAGATATTTTTAAGGCTGTTGTCAATATCAGTATACGAAGCCTTTTCACCGTCTTTGACAACGCCAAAGGCGCTTCCCACTGTAACGGTCTGCTTTGAGTTTTCAGCTATGTACTTATCATATCTGTCATCGTTTCCTGCTATCTTAGGTATAGCAAAGGTCACAATGACAAGTGCAATCACAAGTATCACAAACTGCATCAGGGCTGTAACAATGTTTTTCATTTTCCATATGTTCCTTTCAAATATGATCTTCTAAATACATTATAATATATTGGAAGGGATTTGGCAAGAAGTATCATAAGATTTTTTTGCCATTATAAAACAAACAAAATGCTCTGCGGAATCACACTCTCCGCAGAGCATTTTGTTTTAGTATAACTTTCCGTTTTTCTTGTAACCACCGTCAGCCTCAGAATATTTAAGGCACATAAACTGCCACTTGTAATTCCATTGTGGACTGTCATAGACCTTTTCTCCGACTTCCAGCAGATAAGTCACTCCGTCTATCTTTATCTCGCCCCAGAAGTGCTGTCCTCCGCCCTTGCGGTTGCCCATAACAAGGTTTGCGTCATAGCCGAGATAAACCATCATTTCCACCAGTGCGCCATTGTAATCAGAACATTGACCTTCTTTGTAAACAAAGATATTCTTGCTATGCGAGCCTGTTGGTATCCTGCCATATTTCAAATTCTTTCTTATCCAGTCCGCAGTATATTCGATCTTCTTTGCCGCCGACCAATCTTTCTTGAAATGCTTTGAGGCAAAGTTTTTAAGTATCTTCTTCTCCTCTGCTGTAAGAGTGTGCGTCGAGGTCTTTGTTTTCTTGCCCTGAACGTTGTAGATCTTATAAGTGCTGTGGCTCTTCTTTGTTGCCGCATTAAGTCTTGAAACAGTGTTTATCTTGCATTGGATACCCGTCCAGCTACTGTAAACCACCTTTCCGTTTATGGTCTTATAAGCCCTCATTTTGAAGTGATAATTCTTTGAACCTGAAAGGTCTGATTTTGTATAAGAGGTTGTGCTGTTCTTTGTTATCTTCTTGAGCTGAACATAATCATTATAGCAATCCTTTGGCATACTATAATAATCGTTATGTGGGATAGTCCACTCATCGCCCTTGCACCAGTATATCTGATATCCATCAGCCTTTGTGTTCTTCTTCCAGCTTATCGTGACTTTCTTATTATAAGCCTTTACCGTCATTTTTGGTGTGGATAACTTCGTGTTGCCTTTTACTGTTATATAAGGGCCGGTCTTAGAGTTGTATTCAAGCTTTACGGCATAAGTATAACTCGTTGCCTCTGAAAGCTTCTTGTCAGTATAGCTTGTGGAACTCGTGACCGTCAGACGCTTGTAGATCTTTTTCTTTGGATCATAGCGATAAACCCTGTATTTGCAATTGCCGATCTTGTTCCAGCTAAGCTTTACAGAAGTGGTAGAGTCAGCGACAGCCTTAAATCCCTTTGGCTTTCCAAGGATGATCTTGAATGTTGTCGAAACAGGGTACCTGCTTTCGTAGTTTCCGCCAAGAGTAACAACAGCGGTCGCAGTGCCTATATTTGTGTTATTGTAATATGTTACAGTATAGTCGGAACTCTTGATCATATTTCCGTCCGCCTTGACAAAAAGGCTCGGTCTGACAGCTTTGCCGGTATAATCCACATCAGCTATCTTTAGTATCTCGACCTCAGAAACAGCTTTCGGGCTGATAGTGAAAGGCACTGTCACATATCCTGTATAGCCGTTCATTCCTGCTATGGTCATATAGCCTGTTCCGGCATTCACATTGTTTGTGTATGATACATTATAATCAATGCCACGTCTTAGCACCGCACCACTAACTGTAACAACAGGTGCAGGAGTCTGAGCGCAGCCTGTGTAGGTGCAGCTAGTATCCACAGAAATATTCTCGCTGGATATTTCAGCCTCTACAACGCTATACTCAAAGGAATCGGTTCCATTAAAGTTGCCGATACCTTTAATATAAGCATAATGCCAGCCAAGCTCGCCACAGTCGTCCTCATATTCGATCTCATAGTCTACGCCCTCAGCAAGCACAATATCATTGTATGTAACAATAGGTTTTGGCTGAACAGGTTTACCGGCACAGTAGCTCTGCTCATACTCGCAGTCAATATCCGCACGGTAAATATCAGTTGGCACAATATTGAAATTCTTTGTAAAGCTTCCTGTGTAATTACCTATACCAGTGAAAGTAGCCGTTGCAGTACCTACGTTTATGTTGTTCTCATAAGTAACAACATAGTCCTCGTCCTCAGTGAGCCGGTAATAGTTGTTGGTATCCATAAGTGAATAGCCATAAAGCGTCTTTTCCGTGCCGTCATACGTCTGATCGCCTTCATACCAACTGCTATACATATCCTCAGTCAACTGAATGGCTTCATCGTTCTCCGACGTATAAAGACCGACTTCCTCTCCGCCAGCGGGAATTTGCTCCTCTGCCTCAGCTCCAAAGCATACCACTGCACTTTGCAGTGCAAGACACACTGCCACTGCCGTCGTAAGCGTCCGCTTAAATAACTTCATATTATTTTTTCCTTTCCGCTATAATTTTCCTACATATTACTAATTTTATCACAAAGATGTGACAATGTCAAGAAAAAATACAACAAATAGAAAGCCTCATGACATTCAGTTAGATCGTGAAGTGGAGGATGTAAAATACGGTGATACCACACAAGAATAAGGAGGTCTGATTATGATCTCTGAATTTGTACGAGAACAAAAAAAGATATATTCTGACGGCTTGATAGAATCAATATAAAGGAAATTTTATATCGGTATATATGCTCAACGCAGCGTATATACCGATTTTTGTTTCAAAAAGTTTCTTAATTTTCCGAAATTTAAAAGCAGAATTTTGTGTATATACAACATATTATACTGCATATGTGATAAAAATTAGTCATATTGTTCAATTAATCTACGAAAAATTGTGCTAAAATACGAAAATTATTTGTGTAAACGTTTTACTTAAATATTTAAGTTGACTTATTTTACTTTTAATAATATAATGTTTTACGTTGACAGAGTTAAGGCAGCAACGCACGAGGATAATACGGTGCTGCCTTAGAATACCGGTATAAAAAAATAATTGTATAAGAGGAGCTTTTTATGGTACAGAACAAAACTTTTTCTGCAAAGGCATTACAGACTTTTGTTGCTGTAATGTTTGCCGTAATAACCTGCTTCGGTTTTATGACAACACCGACCGCAGAGGCGGCATCAGGATTTTATGTAAGCGGTACTAGTATCTATGACGCTAGCGGAAACAAGTTCGTTATGCGTGGCGTGAACATTGCTCATGCATGGTACACAGAGAAGACTGAAACTTCTATCAAGGGCGCTGCAAACAACGGCGCAAATACCGTAAGAGTCGTACTTGCAAACGGCTCAAAGTACACAAAAACAAGCGCACAGGAAGTAAAGAACATCATCAGCTGGTGCAAGTCAAACAAGCTGATATGCATTCTTGAAGTACATGACGCAACAGGCAGCGACAGCACTTATGATCTTAACAAGTGCGTTGACTACTGGAAGGAAATGAAGAACGTTCTCAGCGGTACTGAGAAATATGTTATCGTAAACATTGCAAACGAGTGGTGCGGCACATGGAACGGAAGCGCATGGGCTGACGGCTACAAGTCCGCTATCCAATCTGTAAGAAACGCAGGCATTACAAATATGCTTATGGTAGACTGCGCAGGCTGGGGACAGTATCCTGACAGCATCAAGGATTACGGTAAGTCTGTTTTCAACGCAGACTCACAGAAGAACACCGTATTCTCCATTCATATGTATGAATACGCAGGCGGAAACGCGTCAACTGTAAGAAACAACATTGATAACGCACTCAACATCGGTGTGCCTGTTGTTATCGGCGAGTTCGGCGGTCAGCACACAAACGGCGACGTTGATGAGGCTACTATCATGAGCTACTGCACAAGCAAGGGCGTAGGCTATCTTGGCTGGTCATGGAAGGGCAACAACTCTGACATGAGCTACCTCGACATTGCAAACTCATGGGACGGCTCAAGCCTTTCTTCATGGGGAAATACACTTATCAACGGCTCAAACGGAATTAAGGCAACTTCTAAGACCTGCTCAGTTTACAGCGGTTCAGGAAGCTCTTCCGGCGGTTCTTCTTCAGGAACTTCACCAGATTCTAACGGCGGAGTTCTCGGACTTGACGGAACATATTACATCAAGAACGCACTCAGCGGCAAGTATCTTGACGTATACAAGGCAAAGGCTGACAATGGTACAAACGTTCAGCAGTACAGAGGTACAGGCGGAAACAATCAGAAATTCAAGCTTGTAAGCGACGGAAACGGCTATTACACTATTTACACAGGTGCATCAAATTATAAAAGCTGTCTTGACGTATACAACTGGAGCAGGGACAATGGTGCTAACATCAACCAGTGGCAGTATCACGGCGGTGACTGTCAGAAATTCCAGCTTGTAAAGATCGGCGACGCTTATGCTATCAAGACAAAGATCTCAGACTGCTACTCATGCCTTGACGTTTACGAACAGAACACAGCTGACGGAGCAAACATTAACCAGTGGAGCTACTGGGGCGGAAAGTGCCAGCTTTGGTATCTTGAATCAACATCAAGTTCTTCCTCATCTTCATCTTCTTCAAGCAGTTCAGACAGCAATTACAAATCGATCTTCTGGGGTTCTTCAACTGCTTCAGCATGGGGTCAGGCCGTTTCAGCAATGACTTCAAAGAATGGCGGAAGCTTCAACGCATATGACATTCAGTCAAACGGCTACTTCTACGTTGAATACTCAGGAACAAAGAATCAGGTAGAATTTGTTCTTCAGAGCTGGTCAGGCGGAGCAGAGTGGGCAAAGGTTTCACCAAGCGAAACAGGCACAGCAAACGGACACTACTACGCAAAGTATTCTTACAACAACTGCAAGTCAGCATTCGGCACTTCCGATTTCGGCGGAAAGCTGGATCAGATCCATGCAGGTGCAGCAAACGGCACAGTAACGATCTACTCTGTATGCTACTGCTGGTGATCTAAGATTTTTTCAGACTTCATACTGTTTCACAGCGGTATGAAGTCTTTTTTATGCAAAAAAGTTTTAACTGTACCTTTGATTTTCTTCCTTCCAAAAAAAATCAGAGCTTACTGTTATTTATGAGTTGCCTGTACGGATCGTTCGCTTTAAAATATCAGATGACAGCTATGAAGTAATTGCTACAAATTTATCTGAAGATCTTTTTTCTTCTGATGACCTTAAATACGCCGTGGGGCTTAGATATTTTCACGCAATTTTATTTCTTGATTTTATTAGCTTAATGATATTGATAGAAAGCCATGCGAGTTTCTCTTAGATTGTTTGGATCTCTATCACGAATTTTCCTTCGGAGTTCACCTTCAGACGCAATGTCTTGACATATCTATTGCAAAAGTTCTCCATTTCTTTCATGGTAGCGGTCACTTTTGTGGCTTCATATATCTTGTGAGTAAGCTCCAGAGGGTTCTCTCCAATGAGTGATGGCAAATGCTTTTCAAGCTCTGCAAAGAGTACGGCACGTTTCAACTCCTCCGTGCCTGCGGTGCAGAAATCATCAATGGCACAATAATAGATGCCATGCTGTGCGAGGGCGTTCTTGATCGCCGTTCCACACTTCTCGTATTCGTACATAACGAGAAACTTTGCTTTCGGCAGGCTCTCGATAAGTCCCCAAAAGTCCGAATCACTTGACACAATAATAAAAGATGTTATCCCGTCACGGTAGAAGTCCGTGACTACGCTTGCGGTCATTCGCACATCGACCAGTGACTTTCTGTCTGTCACTCGGTCGATCTCTATATGTTCAACGGGTATCTGCGTGAATTTAGAGAGCCAATCCCAGCCTGCGGTAGTGTTCGGATCGTCATATAGCGTGATCTTCTCGATCTTAGCAAGCTCCTCCTGATTCAAGCCTTTCAGAACACTATAAAGCTTGTATGGATCAGAATTCTCACAATCGACAGCTATAGCTGTTTTCTCGGTGCTGTCGATAAAATTATAGATATTGTTTCGTGTTTCATCATCTGCGTCCCGATATTTCGTATAATCGGTGAAGCTGTCATTATGCTGACCGTAGATGATCTTCAAAAACTTACGGTCGGAATAGATGATGCTCCCGACTTCGGCAGGTTGCCAGTGAATATACATCTGAAATGGGTAATGTTCGATATTCGCCATATATTTATTGAACTCGGCTTTCATTACACCGTTCTTATTGTATTTCGGGACAAAGAACAGATCTCGAATATACTCCCAATTCAGCCAATCGTAGAATAGTTGAGAGCATTTGTCGATATTTTCATTGATGAGCCTTGTAAACTCCTGCATATACTTCTCTGAACGGCAATTCGCTTGGATAATGGTAAATCCCCATTTTTCAAGCTGTTTGATATTATCCGTATCGTACCATTCTATGTTATGCAAATTTTTGAGCTGATACCGCATAAGATCATCGGTCTTTTTGAACTTCTGCATCAGTACTGTTCGAAGCTTACATAAATATCTTATCGTAGTGGCGTCCTTATCGGCTTGGAGCTTCTCGATAAGCTCGGAACATTCACCGTAACTCACGGTCAGAGCTGACATTCGGACGCCTATCATATAGGCTATAGTAGTAACTACCTCTTTTGTATCAACGGTCAAGTAAAACCCTCCTATTCATTTAATATGATCATCAATTGCCGTCATTATCCTGTTGAGCCGATTTTATCATGGTCTTGCTGATAGAGATTTCTGCGATCTCCACCCGCTTGATTTTCTTATATAATACACAGTTTACTAATTCTTCGTTTTCGTTATCCATTGCGATTCACCTCCGCTCTGCCCTATATCCTGATTATAGCACAACTGGCGGTATATTGCAATGAAAAAAGGCGTGAAAAAAAGTGCAGAGATTGACTTTTTCGGGGCTGTTTGGTATAATGAGTATAAGTGAGATGTAATACGGTTTTCTCGCTTAAATCGGAATTTGTGGGAGGTGAGATTGATATGTCAAATTATAGCAGTTGCGGTATCGATTGTGATTCTTGTAGATTTAAAACAGAGCAAAATTGTACGGGATGCTACGTGCATAAGGGACAGCCATTTTGGGGCACTTGTGAGATTTATGCATGTGCTGCAAGCCAAGTTCTACCTCATTGTGGAAAGTGTTGTGATTTCCCTTGTGAAAAACTGATAGAGGCACACAAGGGAGAAAATCCAGATGGAAATGGCATTGAAATTGATAATCTAAGAAAGCTTTAAATTCTGATTTAGCTTAGTAACTGAATATACCCAAACACGGATAGACCGTCCTCATCAGACGGCTATCCGTTTCTTATTCCGCATACCCACGAAAAGAACGCAAAAACATTACGGCAAACATCTGAATTCAAAAAAATCAGCAAATAAGGTTTATTCTACTGTATTTCCCCTCTCTCCTCCACAAACTCCACCAAACACATATCCTCCACAGCTATCCTGGTCTTGTCCATAAAAACAAGCTCATTAGTATAGCCGTCATAAATTCTCACTATGCCTGTCTTGGTCTGATAACTGCCACCACTTTTTCTCTTATCGGGAACAAAATATGTCACCCTTATCTCAGGGCGTTCATCAAGCATATCAAGCAGGCGGTTGAGATCGTCATTGAGCTTGTTTACCTCGTCCTCGGTCAGCTCCTCCCTGATTTCGGTGTATCTTGCGGTTTCATCAACAGCGGCGTCATAGCCTGTCAAGGCTGCAAAAGGGCTGAACTGCGCCGCCCTGTCCGATATAGACATTTGCGGATGATCATCATAGTGCGGACGTGAAAACTGCTTTATATCATAATAATTATCATACATTGTAAGCCCCACCTTTCATGCCTTGTGACCGCCTATACTGCGGTTGCGCTCTCTTGCCGTAGCTCCCTCGGTATAGTTCGTGCCTTTCAAAATGGCATTTTTCCCATATTTGTGCTTTATCAAGAGCATTGCTTCCTGCAATGCCCTTTCTTTTTCTTCTGCGTTGTTATCAGCATTTGCCGCTTCCGCCATATCAAACAAGCTTATCTGCTCATAGCTCTCAGCTTCGGGGATATCCTCTTCTCTTATGACATTACAGGCGGTCAGATTAAGCCGTCTTGCAAGCAAAGTTTTGTCGATAATTCTGTCAAAAAGAGCCATGGTTGCGTCTGTTATTTTTCTGGTCGAGGAAGTGTGCCTGCCTAGATTTTGAGTGCCATGGGCGTGCTTTGGTATCTTCCTGCCATAGTGGTCGCAAACCACCTCGCCCGTATAGTGACCGTCCGCCAAGCTTTCTTTATCATACCCCACAGTGAGAACGATCTGATTTGTCACAACGCCCTTATCCACAAGATCAAGGGACAGCATATCAGCCATTTCCCACAGAATAAGCCTTGTGCGCTCATAATTACACGGCTCTTGCAAGACCTGCCCAGAGGAAATGCTGTTGTTTGAGGGACGGTATGACTTCACGTCAGGTATGGCGGTAGGCTCGATACCCCATGCGTGGTCGATAAGAAGCTCGGTATTTTTGCCGAAAACCTTGTAAAGCTTCCCTATAAGATAATGGTCCAGCGACCAGCGTGAGATATCCCCCATGGTGTAAATACCAAGCTTTTCAAGGCGGCTCGCTGTGCCTGCGCCCACACGCCAAAAGTCCGTGATAGGGGTATGCCCCCACAGCGTTTCTTTGTAAAGCTGTTCGTTCAGCTCTGCGATACGGACGCCGTTTTTATCCGCAGGGATATGCTTTGCCACAATATCCATTGCCACCTTGCACAGATACATATTCGTTCCAACGCCTGCTGTGGCGGTTATACCTGTAGTTTTCAGCACGTCCAAAATGAGCATTTGTGCAAAGCCACGTCCGTCAACGTTATACAGCCCGAGATAGCCCGTTGCGTCAATAAAGACCTCGTCGATAGAATAGGCGAAAATATCCTCTGGTGACACATATTTCAGATAAATCCCGTATATTTTTGCGCTCACAGCCAAATATTTCGCCATTTGCGGAGTTGCCACGATATAATCAAGCTCGCAGGCAGGGTCGGATAACTCCGAATATATATAGCTTTTCTTTGCAAACTGTCTTTTAGGAGCTTTCTGCAAACGCTCCTTATTGACCTGCTCCACACGCTGAATGACCTCAAAAAGCCTTGCCCTGCCTGAAATACCAAAGCTTTTCAGTGACGGTGACACTGCAAGACATATAGTTTTCTCCGTTCGGCTCTCATCAGCCACCACAAGGTTTGTATTCAATGGGTCAAGCTGCCTTTCCACGCACTCCACCGAAGCATAAAAAGATTTCAGGTCTATTGCAACATAGGTCTTTTCCATAGCATCACCACCTTTTTCCTTTATGTATAATAGTATACCACGAAACTTTCTGTTTTACAATAGAAAATCGAACAAAAGTTCTGAATTTTTAATTAACTCTTTTCATGGCAGTTGACAAAGTAAAAAACGTCCCCGAGGAAAACTCGGGGACGTTAGTGTTATATTGGGTTTTAAGACGGCATACAATAGTCTACCAAGCTTCACTGTCATAAGGCTCAATAGGAATATTGTAATTCTCTGTTACCTTATAATACTTATCAGTGTCAGTGTCTACCATAAGAACATTTATATCTCCTGTGCTGAGCACATCTCCGTCAATGTAGTAGTGACTCGCTCCGTCATAGTAGATATCGTTAAATCTGCGGTCGCCTGCTATACTGCTGGTGTGGACATGCCCTGCCACCACCTTTTTGTCAAGTCCGTGTATCTTGCCAAGCCTGTGGGGATACTGCTCTGTAAAAATATAATCCTCGGTGCAGTATTCCCAAGCATTGCCCGAATCCTCGTCAATGCCTGCGTGGACAAAGATAGTGTTGCCCTCAACATGATATCTCGGCAGACGTTCAAACCAATATCTATACGAGTCATCAGAGTCATCATATTCGCCGCTGCCCAGCATATCATTGACCGAAGAAAAACCGCTCATCACCATTTCCTCGTGATTGCCAAGAAGCGCCACCACCTTCCTATGACCATATATATTCTGCAAGCCCATTATCTTTTTAAGCACAGCTATATTGTCCTCGCCGCCGTGGATATAATCTCCCAGAAAGATAAGCTTTGTGTCAGGCTCGTCAAGGTGGTCAATGACAAGCTCCAAAGCGTCGCAAAGTGCTGAATAACAGCCATGGATATCACTCATGCAGTATATTTTCATACTTTTCTCCTTTTGTATCATTAGTTTGGTCGTATTTAGCTATCAGTTTTTCCATGTCCTCAGATCTTGTTTTGACCTTACGCATAACTAGGTCGAGCATTTTTTCAGGTTCTCAAGCTTATCTTTTATGTTTTTGTTTTCTGCCATAGTTTGCCCTCCTATAACAATTATCTCTATAATCATATTGTATCACAGGGAATATATCCCTGTCAATCAGCTATGCCACACGAATTATGGTATTTGAAATTATCTTGAAAAAAACATCTCCTTTCTCACTTGTTTCAGGGGTGATGCTGTTATACACAAAGGCTGAAACACAGCCGTCTATGCCGTCGCCTTTCATATCCAGGCACTCACGCTCGGCTTTCCAATCGTTTTTGTACGGACTAACATAAAGCACTGCATTGCCACCTATGATAGCATATGGATAACACTTATCCTCACGATACTTCTGAAACTCATCAAACGCAGCCAGAGCCTCTGCTTCAGCTTTTGTGAGCTTCTTTCTGTTTATTCTTCCACTCCCCATTCTGTCTGTCATAAATTTCATGCGCTTTTTGCTTTCTTCCACAAGCTCTTTTTTAGTTGCAATGACCTCTGTGTTAAAAATCTTTGTGTTCTTTTTCATAGCCTTACCTCCGTATCAACTCTGTCTTGACCTTATGTGCTTATTATAGCACCTTTAAGGTTCTGTTTACTGTTCCAAAATGGTCTGTGATGTGGTTTTTTGATTTTATTCCCTTTTCAAGCTTCTGTATATATTATAGCACCAACTTAGTATAGTTTACTGAACCAATTCGGCACAATTATGATATATTCTTTTTTTCTTATATTTTTTTGCGAGATATTTGATAGTGTATTTCTCTTACAATAAACTTTTTTTGCACCTTGTTTTTGCTACAGAAAAATGATATAATAAAAAACCGACAAGAAGAGAGGATAAAATGAATATTTCAAAGAAAGATTGGGACTTATTAAAAAAAATTACTTCCCGAATGGCAAGAGACATATATGGAAAGACTTATCAAAGAATATATTTCACTGCTGAACGAAGAAAAGCTTGCCTCTGAAAAGTTTTGGGAGCTTGAAAAGCGTATAAATAAAGATAAGCGTAGTCCAGGGGTGATTGTGCCATACCGTAAATCAGATGTAATGATGATACTTCTTAAACTCATAAATGATAGTGTCATAACATTTGACGATCTTGATGAATTCAGCGATAATGTAAAAGGTAGTTTAAAATTTATAACTGGTGCAGATCAAGCTTATCAGGAACAGGGAGATGTGACAAAATGAACATTGCGTTGAAATGCCTTTTTTCAACAGGGGTACATGACAGAGGTCATGATTATTTCTTAAATGGTGCTGTCCATGATATTAAATATTCCAACAACGAGCTTAAAGCCGTTGTATCAGGAAGCAAAGATTATATCGTCAAGATAGTTTTTTCAGAAGATGATGAAAATGAGATTTTAGATATGGATTATACTTGTCCATACGCTTGCGACGGATATAACTGCAAGCATATGGTGGCAGCACTTTATAAATTTGATGAATGTAGGGGAAATGGGCTTTCATTCAAAAATGCGACCGATATTTTGCTCAGACCTGCATATACAAAAGATGATCTTGCGGCCAGAGAAGTTGCAATAAAAAAGCTTATTGCATATGCTGATAATAAAACTGTTCGCTCTTTTTTAGCTGAGGTGCTTGCTTCTGATGACAAGCTTTACATGCGGTTTTATAACATTATAACTGAGCTATGGGAAAACTGATGTGAGAACCTATTTTAACAAGTTTTGCTTCTAAAAATCGACTTGCTTTCCCCACAGAAAAATGGTATAATAGGAATAACAAATATTTTCAAGGAGGCAAGACAAATGGGCATTTACGTTAACCCTGATAATATTGATTTTCAGCGTGCAATAAATTCACAGATATATGTTGATAAAAGTGGACTTATAGAACTTACAAATGCAAAACTTTTTACCGAACAGCAGTTTATTTGCGTAAGCCGACCACGTCGTTTCGGCAAATCAATGGCAGCAAATATGCTCACCGCCTATTACAGCCGTGGCTGTGATTCTCGTAAGATGTTATCTGAGCTAAAGATCGCAAAATCTGCTGATTTTGAAAAGCATCTGAACAAGTATAATGTTATTCATATAAATATGGTCGATTTTCTTGACCGTTCTAAAACTATGGACGAAATGCTTGACTATCTCAGGCGCAGATTGCTTCACGAGCTGAAAAAGGGCTTTTCAGACGTTGATTGTTTTGACTGGGATAATCTGCAATCTGTGTTAGGCGAAATATATACTGACAAACGAATTGCTTTTATTTTCATAATCGACGAATGGGACTGCATATTCCGTATACACAAAAACGATTCTGACGCTCAGACAAAATATCTTGACTTTCTGCGAAATCTTTTGAAAGACCAAAGCTATGTTGCGCTCGCATATATGACAGGCATTTTGCCCATAAAAAAGTACGGCGAACATTCTGCATTAAATATGTTTACGGAGGTTTCGATGACAAATCCCCGTGAGTATGCAGAGTATACAGGCTTTACTGAGGACGAAGTCAAGGGGCTTTGTGAAAAATATAATATGCCTTTTGATGAAACTAAGCGTTGGTATGACGGCTATAATTTAAAAGGCATTGCAACATACAATCCTCGTTCGGTGGTAATGTCAATGACAGGTCACGATTTTGACAGCTATTGGACTTCCACAGAAACCTATGAGGCGCTGAAAGTCTACATTGATATGAATTTTGATGGGCTTAAAGACAAAGTGACACGGCTTGTGGCAGGCGAGAAAATACCGATAAACCCGACAAAATTTCAGAATGATATGACTACTCTGCGCAGTGCGGACGATATTTTCACGCTGCTTGTCCACCTTGGTTATCTGACTTTTGATTTTTACACAAAGTGCGTGTGGATTCCAAACAGCGAAGTCGCTCAGGAGTTTATAAACTCTATCGAAGACGGCGGCTGGGAAGAAGTTATGAAAGCTATCAATGCTTCCGACAAGCTTTTGCAGGCTACTATAAATGGTGATGAACAGGCTGTTGCTGACCTTATCAATAAAGCGCACAGCGAGAATACATCTATTCTGAAATACAATGATGAGAACTCTCTTTCCTGCGTTATTTCCATTGCTTATTACTCTGCAAAGAGGACATATACAGTGGAGCGTGAACTGACTGCGGGCAAGGGTTATGCTGATCTTGTTTTCAAGCCAAGAAGAAATAACAGCAACCCTGCGATGATAGTCGAACTGAAATACAACAAATCTGCTGAGTCAGCGATACAGCAGATAAAGGACAAAAATTATCCTGATTGCTTGAAAGATTATTCGGGCGAGGTCTTGCTTGTGGGGATCAGTTATGATGATAATAAGAGACATTGTTGCAGGATAGAAAAAATAGTTTGCCAAAAATAATACAACATTTGTATTTGCATTTTTATGTTAACAAAAACTGGAATCGAGGTATGTTTTATGAGTATTATTTCAATCATCACCGAAAAGGGCGGCGTGGGTAAAACAACTACCGCAATTAACGCCGGAAGTGCGTTGGTCAAAAAAGGCTTTAAAGTTCTGCTTATAGATATGGATAAGCAACGGAATCTCACCTCTACTGCAAATATCACTGCTGATGGGCAATATAGAGAAATTCATAGGACCATAGTTGATATTTTTTGTGAACTTATTAAAGGCAGAAAACCCGACTATACAGAATTTGTACATCATAATGACATCAATGGTTTTGACTACATCGCTTCTGATATGTTTGTGGATAATTTAAACTCAATGATTGATGACTATGCCAAAACAAACGGCTATAATGTTTTACAAAGAATGTTTAAAGACCCATTTTTCCAGTCCTATGATTATATTATTTTCGACAGCAAAAAGTCTACAGATAGTTTTTCAAAATGCCAGATTGATTCTTCAGACTGTGCGATAATTCCTGTTGAACCATCAGCATATGCTTTTGATGCTGTCGATAGAATAATTGATAAGATATACCAAAATAATCACACAAAGATAATGGGCATATTGATAAACAAAACAGGTCAAACAGCGCTGGCAAAGGATTTCTTGAGCATATATAATGATACGTATAAGGAACTTGTATTCAAAACCAAAATACCTCAACGTGCTGCTCAGGTCGAGAAAACACCGTTTGACGGTATCGCTTGCGTCAACCAATCGCATAACACTCTTGCAGAATATTATATGGCTCTCGCAGATGAAATTATAGAAAGAACTTAAAGGAACTGAATAAAATGGTAAGTAAACAAAATATACTTCTGCGATAGCAAATAGGCGACAAGTCAATCACGCTACCGATGTTCGAACTCAAAACAATTTCTATTCTAGGCTTACCCAAAGATATAACAAATCTGCTGAGTCAGCGATACAGCAGATAAAGGACAAGAATTATCCTGATTGCTTGAAAGATTATTCAGGCGAGGTCTTGTTTGTGGGGATCAGTTATGATGATAATAAGAGTCATTGTTGCAGGATAGAAAAAATAGTTTGCCAAAATTAATATGACATTTGAATTTTTGGAGCCACATATGTCAGCGTTGATAATCTAAGACTTGATAATTCAGTTTGAGATTGAATGTACTGAAATTGCAAGAGAATGTGATTTATGAAAAGAGGTCGAGTGCAGTGCCAAACATATGGTACAAAAACAAAGAAACCGATACTATTTGGTGGAAAGATAACCCTACAGTTATCGGAGTATGGATATTCAGCTTTGACAAAACCACTGAATTTAATATGTTCCATGATTATCCTTATAAATTAACAAAAGAGCAGAAACAGATTTTTGATAAAGAAAATCCCGAATGGGCGGATTTCTTTAAGGATAGAAAATAACAGATACAAGGTATTCATTTTGTAATTAGATAAATCTCTGATGTACAATATAATAAAAAAAGCCCACAGACCCGATCACATTGATCGCATCTGTGGGCTTTTGAAATTTTACCACACATCGTATATCTTAGCCTTTTCCTCGTTGAAATCATCAGGAAGCGTTCCGATATCCCAACCGGAATTGGTAGTTTCTATGTAAAGATAATGGCTTCCATTATAATCATAGTATGTGCCGGGGGCATCGTCTGTCGCCTTTACTCCTATTGCAACGTGTTCAGGAAGCTCGATAAAAATGCAGCCATAGCCAAGTTCTTTGAGCAAAGCTCCCAAAAGTATGGACGAGTCCTCACAATCACCGCACTGGTCATAAAGCGTTTCCAGAGGATATTTTGGAAAATCAGTATATCCCGTTGAGGTCATGTCATCAACATACTCTATGCTCTGCACGAAATTTGCAGTTTCTCTTATAGTCTCAGATTCGCCATAACCGCATTGGTCGCAAAGGCTTTTTATTTCGTCTGCAAGCTGTTTTACGAGCTTATGATTATTGTCGTCACTTACATAGTTATGATAATCTTTCACATATGAGTATCTCAAAAGGCCATGATAATATTCATACATATCGTCCTGAATATTCATTGATATTTCAAAGGTATATCGTTTGTCATAGCTCGTCCAGTTAAAAGTCCTTTTCGACCATGTGGGGTCTGCAGGCTGAACATAGTCAGGCTTTCGGTCGTCACGAGGCTCATATCCGTCCTCATCAGTGACTATGGGTGTTTGCTGAGTAACTGCGGTAGTGGTCTGCTGTGTTGTGGTGGTATATGTGTTGTATGTATTCAATCCCGGTCTTTTCTCTGGATACAGAAATTCATCAATTGTATTGCTAAATGCAAAATATACGCCCACTGCCACACAAATAGAGATAAGTAATTTCTTCATATATTCGTCCTGTTCTTAGCTGGTTTACGGCTTTTGTCATATGTACATTATACTACAAGATGGTATAAAATACAATACTATTAGATATACTTTACGAATTTGTTCTCATTTTTGCTATGGTTTGATATTTTGCTAAATAGTTGATATTTGTGGGGTGGTGGATTTCATTCTCACCTTTCGTGAATTTCTGTTATATTCATAGCATCTGATCTAGCGGAACATTTTTTGTGACAATGAAGATCTATGCCATTGTCGATAGAGTCCCTTATGGCTAGTTTGTGTATGAAAAAAGCACCCGTTAAGGTGCTTAGTTCCGATGTTTGGGTATAAAAATACCGCCTCGCCGTAGCGGAGCGGTATTAATATTATGCGGTATGTTGTTCATCAGTTTCATTTTCCGGATTGCCGTTCTCATCTGTGTGCATCATAGATTCGATAATATCGGCAATTTCACTGCGTGTTTTTGGTCTGTCATCAAGAGGTTTAATTGGTCTATTTGGATTTAACATACTCTATTCCTCCTTCATTACATTTCTTTATGAATCTTTTTACAAATTCATTATTATCAATCTCATCTTCTTCAAAAGAATAAAATGTTTCAGACATAAGCTGCCTTGCTTTATTGTATTCATAGCCAGCCTTTTTATTCAAAACATAAACCTCGCCTTGATTTGTAACAACAGACATCGCCTTTATTGAACCCTCGCATATAAACGTATCAATATCAGCTATAGAAAAATTATTTGTACTTGGTTTGAACTTCGCTTTTAAAATTCAAATCATCAATAAATAAAACTTCGTTACTTTCATTCTTATCTTTGGCATAGCAAAAAAAGAAAGCATATATATTTATCAACTAAAAGCACCCAGATGAAGATACAAACAGTGCCACGACAGATCACCATAACACTGTTTATAATTATAAATAAAATTGTATTACTTGATATATTTGTTCAACTTATAAGATAAGAAAATAAATGACATATTATATATTCAAAATAAAGAAGATATATCGTTTTAACGCAAATAATAGTTGTTTCTTTTCCATATCACATTCGCTCTAAAAAAGCAATAACTCAAATAGTTTTAAAGATAAAATCAGCGGATCGCACAAAGGTGTTAATGTTTCATTGGCGATATTGCTGTAATTCTCAAAGATAATGCATTATAAAATAACAAATTTTCACTTATATAAACATAAAGCTATAATAAGTAAGCAAAAAATAAGAAATAAGGATAAGTGGCTCAGTTTTATTTGATCATATATACTCAGTATGTTTACTTATTCTTGTTATAAAACAAAATAAGAAGAATAAGCTACTCATTATAATATATAAGAAGAAAGCACCACTTCACTTATATTACAAAGGAAGAAGATATATCGTTTTAACTCAAATAATAGTTGTTTCTTTTCCATATCACATTCGCTCTAAAAAAAGCAATAGTTCAAGTTGTTTTAAAGATAAAATCAGCGGATCGCACAAATATGTTAATGTTTCATTGGCGATATTGCTGTAATTCTTAAAGAAAATGCATTAGAAAACAACAAATTTTCATTTATATAAACATAAAGCTATAATAAGTAAGCAAATAAATAAGTAATAAGGATAAGTGGTTCAGTTTTATTTTGGCATATATACTCAGTATGTTTACTTATTCTTGTTATAAGATAAAAAAAAGAAGAATAAGCTACTCATTATAATATAATAAGAAAGCACCGCTTATATTACAAAGGAATAAGATATATCGTTTTAACGCAAATAATAGTTGTTTATTTTCTTTATCACGTTTGCCCTAAAAAAGCAATAGCCCAAGAAGTTTTAAAGATAATGCATTAGAAAACAACAAGTTTTCATTTATATAAACATAAAGCTATAATAAGTAAGCAAATAAATAAGAAATAAGGTTAAGTGGTTCAGCTTTATTTGATCATATATACTCAGTATGTTTACTTATTCTTGTTATAAGATAAAATATGAAGAATAAGCTACTCATTATAATATAAGAAGAAAGCACCGCTTCTTATATTACAAAGGAAGAAGATATATCGTTTTATCGCAAATAATAGTTGTTTATTTTCTATATCACGTTTGCCCTAAAAAAGCAATAGCTCAAGTTGTTTTAAAGATAAAATCAGCTTTTTATACAAATGCGCAAACATTTCATTGGTAATATTGCTGCAAAGCTTGAAGATAACGCATTAGGAAACATCACGTTTTCATTTATATAAACAAAATGCTATATAGTAGTAAGATAAAAAGCTACTATCACCAAATAATAAAATTATTGATAGTATCTCACTATCAATAATGCTATTAATAGTGAAAATTTGCATTCTTCCTTATTATATTATATATAAAATGAGTGTTGATCTTAGATCAAAGATGTTCTCTCTATACCAATTAATGTGTACTTGTTAAAAGCACACATTAATTTATGTCGTAATGCACAATTTATCAGACAATATTTTGTTGATTCTGCCAATTGAAAATTAACTTGAAATATGGTATTATTGAAGCATAGAAGAGATGTAAGTACAGAGTTCCTGAATAAGTGGGGACTCTTTTTTTATTATAAAAAAAATGGAGCACACATTTGTTGGTAAAAAATGTGTGCTTTTTTTGTTCCCACAAAAAAGAGTGGTCAATTTGCTTGTAAATATATTTGTATAATAGATGCTTTTGTTAATAAAAAACTGAGCCACTAATCGTGATTCAAGGTCGAATCAATAAGGTAAGACGAGCTGCGGTTCATATTTAGAACGAATGATCTGCAGGTGGCTATGTCTATGAGGAATTCGAGTATTATTTCATTCTCAAAAAGCTAAATCAATTTCGATTGATACTTGTTGAAAGAAATGTAACTGAGCTCATCGATTATCAGCAGATCTATCTTGCTGAGTTTCTTTGGGGTTAATAAATACATAAGAATACTGTTTTTTATAAAACTAAAAAAAAATTGTAGAATAAAATATTGCCAAAAGTAACGTGGGTCGCTTGAGTGAGTATGAGCGTTGGTCTAGCAAGAAGCTGGACTATTCGGCAATGTTTTAATAATGCTTTGAGAAACGCATATTTCTTCTGGCATATGCGGGCGAGGGCTTCCGCTGCAACGAAGCCAAGTGGATCGGCTCACTACAAAGGTCGAATGGGATGCGTTCCCATATGGAAAACGCAAGCGCGACTTCCGCTGCAAAGAAGTCAGGTGAATCAACACACTGCAAACGTTGAATGGGACACAGCCTCCATTGAGTCAAGGCTGAAAGGCAATTAAAGAAGATGTCAGTTATTGATATCTTGCTTCATTTGAACTGGGAACATCCTAGTTTTGGCATTCAGAGCCACTTAACAAGTGCTTTTTATTTTACTAAAGAATAAAGGAGTTTTTATTATGAATAAATTTAATAAGATCACAGTTTGCGTTGAGGGTAAAAATATAAAGGTAGAAGTAGGTACGTACACGCTGAGGACACTTATAATCAAGAAACTCAATGGAATGGCTGCTTTCAAGGAAAGCAAACACCAGTATAAGATTTGGACAATTTCAAAACGAAAAAATGTTAGGGAAAGACTTGCGTTGGAGGGGAAATCAAAAGAAGAGATTAATGAGATCTGCAACCGTATCAACTGCTTCAAGTGGAAGCTCTTTGCTAAAAGGACCAAAATAGACTATATTGAAGGAAATGTTCAATTCTGTCATTTTCTCGAGAAAAAGTATCGCACCTCATACCTGACTTTAAAAGAAGCTGAAAAACATATCCAAGAGTTCGTTGATGATTTAAAGGCAAGAAACCGGAGCAGCAACACTATCCATGATTATTTGGCTGCAGTTTGCAAAACTTTTGGAAAGTACATGGGTGACTACGATCACCCTATTCGCCACGGTGTTTGTCTTAAAGATGATCCAACTAAATACAACACCAAACGTGGTGAAACAACTCGTGATGTTGCATTAACCACAGGTTTAAGACGCCGCGAGCTCGGCCACTTAAAAGTCGATGATATAAAATTCATTGACTGCGAAACTGTCCACATATTCAGTGTGGGTAAGGGTGGCAAGCATAATCGTACTGTATTGAAAGGTATAGTCGCAGTTTCGAAGCTAAAAGAATACATTAGAGAAGCAGAGGAGAAAGGTAGTGATTTTTTGTTAACAAAGGCCGAAGCACGAGTTCCAGATGCACTCCATTACTGTAGAGCAATATGTGCACAGAATACCTATTACGCAGTTTTAAAAGAAATGGAAAATGATCCATCAAAACGTGCTGAGTATATTCAAGCAATCGAAGATGAGTTTAAACGCAATAAGAGGAAACTCAAAGAGGATCTTAACAAACCTTATCGACTTCGAGGATATAACAGAGAAGCAGCATTATCAATAGGCAAGCCAGTTGTCTACGATCGAGTAGCAGCAATGTATGTGAGCTTGTTCATACTCCACCACTTCCGCACAGATACTACTATCTTGCATTATTTGGTGAAATAACATCTTATATATGCAAAAAGCAAAGCCTGTTCATTATGGGCTTTGCTTTTTTTGTATTTAAACGTGCTAAAGTCCAACCAAGTTTATCAACATAGAATGGGTGTGTCGGCGTTGCAGAAATTGTTTCGCCATTTACACAAATATGGATAAGCTCGTCTGTTTCATTGATATAGGTTTCAGTAACCGTTTTAACTGCTACTTCACCTGTAGTCTCGTCCGCTGAAAGAACCTTATCGCCGACTTCGATTTCTTCAATCGGTTCTTGTCCGTCCTCAGTAGTCACAAGAGTACCGGCAACAAAGCAATACGAAGTGCCAAAGTCCTTTGCAGAACCCCACATTGACGTTCCTGTCATTGTTCAGTATTGCCCTAATAGAATTATTCGAATCTTAATAAAGAATCATCAATGATTATCTCCTTATTAACTTTATATCCTACGCCTATAGATGTTTGAGCACCCGTTGACAGATATTCAGGACGTTGTTCAAGCGGTTCGTCAAATTCATTCCAAAATGGTTTTGTGCGTGCTATTTTATAAAAGCCATAACTTGGAGGCGTTCCTAAATTGTCAATATGACCAACATTGTAAAATAGTCCCTTTGTCCAATAAATCCTATCAACCATAAGCGGCGCAAGCAAAAGTTTAGAATAATCTAATACAAACGAAAACTTATCAACGCTTTTTGATTTAATACTGAACAATGCAACAACATACATATCTTCACCTTGCAAATTATTTACATGGGCATTCAAAACCAATCCATAAAAAAATATATTTTTCCGTGGCTGGAACACAAATATGTCACCTTTTTCGGGATATTTATATGACCTTTTAATTTTCAGCAACTGAAAATTATTATTTCTGCCTTGAACTAAATCGCCATGCAATCTGTCTAATTCTTTTTTTATAGACTCATTCTGGTTGTTATATCTCTCAAGCCATTCTTTTAGCAAAATATTATTATCATTAAACTTCATAATTAAAACCTCGGCAAATTATTATCAGCAATATATTTCTCAGTCCATTCCATTGCTTTATCATAATACCTATGATTATTACTAATAATATTTGTTACATCAATAAAGTTAATTTACCCTTTTTCCATTCACTAAGTGTCATTTCAGCTGTTATACCAATTAGTCCTTTTAACTGACATAAATCTTTTAAAGTCTTTTCTGCTTCATTTTTATTTGTATTAAGTAGAAAATACGCAGACCATAATCTTACATAGCACTCCTCATGCTTAAGTAAAGGCATTAAACTATTTAACTCACCATTTGCTTTTAACTCATAATAGTACGATATTAACAGCGAATAGCACTTGTTACCTATTTTATATTGTCCTGACTCATCTGCGTTTCCTTTTTTTATACACAATTCAACAAACTCATAATTATCCATATAATCACCCCCCTAAACAAATTGATTAAAAATCCACCCTGTTTTAGTTGGAGTAAGTGTTCCATATTGTTCAAGAACTTTTTTCCCGAATTCAAACTGAGTATCAAAGTCTTGACCCGCTAACCAACTTCTTACTGTTTGGCCGTTTGTAAATGATTGTTTGGAACTATAATATCCACTAATTTTACTGTGGACACTACCTGAATAACCCGAATCAATTGAAACAAGATTTTTTGTATTATGTATATCTTGAGAAGAAAGCCCTGATTTTTTTATCTGATTTTGTTCGACAATATGATGCCACGCTTTATCTTCTCCAGGAGACCCTAATGCCTTTTTGGCGCCATCAAAGGTATCATAACCAACTCCACCCTCAACGCTTTTACAATTATTATGCACCAGCACCCCACACTCACCAACAAAGTAAGTATGGAAATCTTCAACCTCAAAGTTGTAAACCTTGATAGGTGATTCAAGAATTTCGTGCTGAACCCATTCAACAGTTACTAATTCACCATTGGAAAGTACAAGTACATCTCCTGCTTTAAGGCTTCTTGCAAGTGTCCAACCAAGTTTATCAACATAGAATGGGTGTGTCGGCGTAGCAGAAAGTGTTTCGCCATTTACACAAATATGAATAAGCTCGTCTGTCTCATTGACATAAGTTTCAGTAACCGTTTTAACTGCTACTTCACCTGTAGTCTCGTCCTCCGAAAGAACCCTATCGCCGATCTGAATTTCTTCTATCGGTTTTTGCCTGTAGACCGAAAACTATTCAGCAGACCATTTGCCAACGACTTTGTCATTTTTGTCCAAAAGAACCGCTTCATTATTATTCTGCCAAAATAGCTTTCCGAGAAAAGGAGCATAATCCCATTCATCTGGCTTTGTAGTCAAAATTTTCTTATTATAAATCATCGTCCCGCTTTTATCCACTATTTTCATTCCAATGATAACACTATCTACATCATGATCTACATACACACTGGCATTATATTTTCGATTTTTATTCCACTTGCTACTCCATGTCCATATATTTTTATAATCACATGATATTATCATTGATTCAATGTTTTTAAAAGAAATAGTATCTAACAAAAATTCATTTGCCACCACATATAGTCCGTTCATTATAATCTGCAAAGCATCATGTTTTTTTTGTATGGCATTTTTATTTCTAAAACCGGTATAATCATATAATATCCTCACTTCAGCTATACCATCAACGTTAATAATTCTACCGATACTGCATTTGTCCCTGCAACAGCTGACAATAAGTTTGCTAAAAGGGTATTGATTGTTTTTATAGTTCTCAAAATGCAATCTACTAAAAAAAGAAGCTATATTTCTTGTCTCCATAATAAATTGTTTTTTTATTGGGAAGAGTACTTCATGAAAAAAATTTCGGGAGTCATTTAAATACTCTTCTTTTGAACTATAGTTATTACTATCCATCCCATAAACATATGGCTCATAATAAATACTTAACGCTATCTCTTTAAGTTTCATTTAATCCTCCCATGGTCGTGGGCGCTTATGCATGGGTAAATCATACCCTTCATTATGCAATCTCATTGCATTACTACGTTCCCATTCAAGTGCCGCTTTTCTATCGGGCAAATTAGTTTCCTTAACCACAGAGTAATATCTATCATATTCCTCCGCTTTATTCAATTTGTTTACTTGGCGATTTGCTCTTTTAGATGTTCCATTCTTATTCAACATGCTTCCACTTATGCCAGTTTTAACAGGTTCGTTGTTTGTCGAATCATATATTTCATATCCATGTTGAGCTTTTTTGCTTTCCTTTGAATTTCCATGTGGCTCTTTAACTAGGTCATCTCCACACCCATTATGAACAAAAATGCCATTTTCGCCCACAAAATAAGTATGGAAATCCTCAACCTCAAAGTTATAAACTTTGATAGGTGATTCAAGTATTTCGTGCTGAACCCATTCAACTGTTACAAGTTCACCATTTGAAAGTACAAGTATATCGCCTGCACGAAGTGAACGTGCTAAAGTCCAACCAAGTT
>OJME01000011.1_pt1 | contig 130923 bp, 129 predicted proteins | sample 1597151 | NCBI WGS metagenome assembly OJME01 (sample SAMEA2452118, study PRJEB22498) | human gut metagenome | biome: human feces; feature: human gut; material: feces | place: Australia | collected 2012
AAGATGTCGATGCTCCACTTCTTACATTTAGTGATGTAGCCGTTACTGTTCCTGTTTTAGTTTTATTTTTGCTAATATAGTCATCACATGACCATCCTGTTTTATTATCACCATATCCTATTTTATACCATCCATTATTTGATGATAATATTTCTACTTCTTCACCTTTTGTTACTTTTCCTACTATTGAATAAGATGTCGATGCTCCACTTCTTACATTTAGTGATGTAGCCGTTACTGTTCCTGTAATATTTGCTGCATCAACTTTTGTTGTATGTCCAAAAACAGACATCATTGTTATCATAGCAGCACTTAGCGTTATTGTTTTTATTGCTTTCTTTATCATAGCTCTTCCCCCATTATTCTTTTAATTTTATATATTGATCTAGAGTTTTTCGTTTTTATCGAATTTCGTTGCCGTATATATATAATATTACATTTTTGTAACTTTTAAAAGATTTTTTTATCAAAAAGTTACAAAAACGTTACATTTAAGCCTTTTTAAAACCCAAAATTTCTTCCTTACATATCAATATTTGCAATAGTTACAGCGTATTAGTTTTATTTTTAATAATCAAAAAAAATATTTCATTTTTTCTAATTTATGTTTTGTATAAATTTAAAAAGAGAGGAGTAAATCCTCTCTCTTAAGTAAATGCTATATGTATTTTTATTTTAAATTTATATAGAAAAAGCTATATTAATTTCCTTTACTTCTTCTATTTCTTCTTTATTTAATTTAGATAAATAATAAGAAATATTTTTGTCATCTATTATCAATTCTTTATTTAAATCCATAAGCGGAATTAAAACAAAAGCTCTTTCTTTTATTCTAGGATGTGGAAGAGTTAAAGCTTTATCATCAGAAGCTATATTATTAAAAAACAATATATCAACATCTATTGTCCTAGGTCCCCATCTAATTGTCCTTACTCTTTTTAATTGATTTTCTATATTATGACAGACTTCTAATAACTCTTCAGGTTCTAGATTTGTATCTATTTCCATACAAATATTTAGAAAGTCATCTTGATTAGTATATCCCCAGGCTTTAGTTTCATAAACTTTAGATATTTTGCAAATACTAATATTTTTATGATTACTTAACATAACACAAGCATCTCTTAAATATTTAACACGATTTCCCATATTAGTTCCTAATCCCAAATAAGCTTTATTCATTTCTATCTCTCCTAATTTCTACACCAAAATAATCATATATCCCATTTACTGGTGCTTCTGGCTTTTTCACTCTAACCATAATTGAATTAACAAGCTTAAATTTATCTAAAACTACTTGTGAAATATTTTCTGCCAATGCTTCTATTAAATCAAAGGTTTTATTTTCTGTTATGTCTTTTATTACTTCATATACATCTGCATAACTAACAGATTTTGTTAAATCATCATTTTTACCTGCTTCTTTAGTATATATAAAAAGCTCTACATCAATAAAAAATTTCTGGCCTAGTTTTTTTTCTTCCTCTAAAACACCATGATATCCATAAAAACCTAAATTACTTAAAATTATTTTATCCATATTTAACCTCTGTATAATTTATCTGCAACTTTGGCAGCTTGTATATTTTCTTTAACATCATGAACTCTAACTATATCAACACCATCTCTTATTCCAGATACTGTAGTAGCTACTGTTGCTTCAACTCTCTCCTTAGGTTCACCTCCTACAATATTTCCAAGCACTGATTTTCTAGAAGTTCCAAGTAAAATAGGATAGCCTAAATCTTGTAATTCATTTAATCTTTTTAAAACTTCTAAATTTTGTTCAAAAGTTTTTCCAAAACCTATACCGGGGTCTAAAACTATATTTTCTTTTTTGACACCTGCATTTAAAGCTTTATCTATGCTATTTTGTAAAAATTCTTTTATACTTTCAATTATATCTTTGTCATATTCAGTGTTTTCTTGATTATGCATAATACAAACAGATGCATTGTATTTTCCTATAACATCTGCCATATTACCATCATAAGTAAGTCCCCAAACATCATTTACCATATCTACACCTAGTTTTAATGCTTCTTCTGCCACATCAGCTTTATAAGTATCTATAGATAAAGGTATATGTACTTCTTTTTTTAAATTTTTAATTACAGGTACTATTCTTTTTATTTCTTCTTCTGAAGATACAAATTTATGACCTGGTCTTGTAGATTCCCCTCCAACATCTATTATATCTGCACCTTCTTTTATCATTTCCTTAGCATGTTCAACTGCAACATCTACATCAGTGTAACTTCCTCCATCAGAAAAACTATCTGGAGTTACATTTAAAATTCCCATTATATATGTTTTTTGTCCATATTTAAACATAGATTTTCTCCCTAATTTATAAATATTAATAATTTATCCTAATTTTATTAAGCTCATAGCTTCACTTCTAGCCAGTGAATCTGTTTCAAAAATTCCCCTTACTGCTGATGTTACTGTTTTACTACCTGGTTTTTTTACACCACGCATAGTCATGCACATATGTTCAGCTTCTACTACAACCATTACTCCATAAGGTTGTAATTCTTCCATAATAATATTTGCTGTTTCTTTTGTAATTCTTTCTTGCAATTGCGGTCTTTTTGCAAAGGTTTCTATTACCCTTGCTAATTTAGATAAGCCTGTAAGTCTTCCATCCTTTGGTACATAAACAACATGAGCTTTCCCAAAGAAAGGAACTAAGTGATGTTCACAACTAGAATAGAATGGTATATCTTTTACAACAACCATCTCTTCATGATTTTCATTTTTAAATAATACTTTTAAATGTTCTCTTGGATCTTGATGAAGTCCACTAAAAATTTCTTCATACATTCTAGCTACCCTATCTGGTGTTCCTTTTAATCCTTCTCTATCTGGATCTTCACCAATAGCTATTAAAATTTCTCTAACTGCCTTTTCTATAGCTACTTTATCAATTGTTTTTTTCCCAAAATTACTCATTTCTTCCTCCCCATTATAAACTACCAAAAGCATACTCTGTTACTTTTAATATTTTTTCATATTTATTATCATTTTTTACATTACTAACTAATTTGTATAGTTTAATATCTTGATTTTTTAATGATTTAATCAACTTTTTATCTTTTGGTATCCATAAATCATTAACAAGATAATAAGTTTTTATTATTTTACTTAAATACATATAAATCAAAAAATCATATTCAAATTCATCATATTCATATTTATTTTTTAATCTAGAAATATCTGAAATCAATTGGTTAATTTTAAATTTTTTATCTTTTAAGGGAATCTTATTTGGACCTTCTTTATATTTTTCTTCACATAAAGACAAAATTCCTCTTCCTATATTATTTTTATCGTATAATATATTTCCATCTTTTATCTCCAGAAAAAAATATGTCTTATTTTCAATAAATCTATAACTTCCTTCAATGGAAATATAATTAAAATCAAATTCCACATTGTTTATTGTTTCAATTTTTCTAATTTGATCTATATTTTGATTTTCAACTATTATAAATAAATCAATATCATTTACCTTGCAATTATTTTTAGTTATTTTATTTTTACTTGAGCCTACATGGATAATTGATTTTATATTTTTATTTTTTTTTAGATTTTTAATCACATTTGTAAATACGTTATAAGTATTGTTCTCCATTTTACCCTCCTAGGAGTAAGAGTATCTTTGTGTTTTATTTTTGTCAATAATATGAAATATTTTATTTAAGATAGTTTTGTTTTAAGATTTGCAAAGATTCATTTATGTCATTAAATTTCATTTCTAATACTAAAAACTCTGGATTTATATTCAAAATATATTTTAAATCTTCAGTAGTTAATTTCCCCTTTAAAATACCTAGGTGTTCATCTTCTCTTTTATTATTATCACTGAGATGAACTATTTTTATTTTATTTTTTATTAAATCATAATTACTTTTACAAATTAAATCATGGCCCGTATCATAGCAAAAATTTAAATTTTTATGCTTTTTAAAAATATAAATAAAATCTTCAACTTCTGTTCCCATATTGAAGAAATCTCCCCCTTTTGTATATGTATTTTCTATTGTAATAGGCAGTTTTTTCTCATCATATAATTTATCAAAAAATTTTATTGTATTATCTAAATATTTTAATTTATTTTTTGTAAGTCTATTAGCCATAACATATCCTAAATGCATATTATAATATGAAGTTTGTAGAAAACTTAATTTTTCATCTAAAGTAATAATATACTGGGTCCATTTATTCCTTATAAATTCAATATTTTCACAAGAATTTAATTCCATAGGAAGATGTATTCCTATAGTTAAATTAAGTTTTTTTATTTCTTTCTCATATTTTTTTACTTCTTCACAATCATTTATATTATCTATACCTATTTCTATGTGATTTATTTCTTTATTATTTTCACATATCTTTAAAGCTTCTTTTAAATTAAAAGTTAGTGCAGATATTCCTATTCTCATTTTTATTCCCCTTATAAATATTAAAGATACAATCTTGTTTCCATTTTTTTATCATAATCTCTAGGTACAGTTGCCAAATAATCATCTATGTCGTAATTTTCAAGTAATTTAACTTGAAAAACATCTAAAACATTATCTTTTTTGTCAGTCATAATTAAACTCCTTGGTTAAAATTTTTACAATTTAAAAAGCTCTAGACTGAAGATACACTATCAAATCTAGAGCTTTTCGCAAAAGACATAGGTGATAGCCTAAGCTTTTGACTTATATTTTTCAAACCATATAGTACTACCAAAAGGTTAGAAATTCTAGCTTTTGCATAGTTAGTTTGAAATATAGTTGGTCTTTAATCAACTATTACTATTATATTAACCAATAATTTTTTTATAATTCACTTACTATCATTTTTACTAAACTTAAAAATTCATTTTGAACTTTTTGAGTAGTTTCTATTACTTCTTCATGATCTAGCGGTTGATCAAGTATTCCTGCTGCCATATTTGTTATACAAGATATTCCCACAACTTTAAGTTTGCTGTGTGATGCAACTATAACTTCTGGAGCAGTTGACATTCCCACTGCATCTGCACCTAAAATTTTCGCCATTCTTACTTCTGCTGGAGTCTCATAAGTTGGCCCTGAGAAGAATGCATAAACCCCTTCTTGAACTTTTATATTTAATTTATTAGCACATTTTCTCGCAAGCTCAATATATTCCTTTGTATAAGCAGCTGACATATCAGGGAATCTAGTTCCTATTCTATTGTCATTTGGTCCTATTAAAGGATTATTTCCTGAAAGATTTATATGATCTGTTATTATCATTAAATCTCCTGGTTTAAAATCTCTATTTGCTCCACCTGCTGCATTAGTTACAAAAATAGTTTCTACTCCTAATGATTTCATAACTCTTACTGGGAAAGTTATCATTTCCATTGAATACCCTTCATAGTAATGGAATCTTCCTTGCATTGCTATAACATTTTTCCCTTGTAATTTACCTATTACAAGTTGTCCTGCATGACCTTGTACTGTTGATACAGGGAAATTTGGTATTTCATCGTATTTTATTTTTATAGGATTTTCTATTTCATCTGCTAATACACCAAGTCCTGATCCTAGTATTAATCCTATTGATGGACTTATATTTATTTTTGATTTTATATAATTTGCAGATTCTTCTATTTTATTGTATAAATCTTTCATGATTTCACCTCATATGTCCATATTAAAATAATATTATTTTTTATAAGTCTATTTTACCTATTTTTAACTTTTCTTTCAATATATTTATAATTAAAGTCTTTAAGCTTATTTAATATTATATTCAAATTCTCCATTTTCTTTCATTAAAAAGAAGTCTGCATACCCTAAATCAAATACCCTTTCTATCAAATTTGGTATTTCTACTTTATGTTTTATTAAGTAAGTTATAGGTCCAACATAAGATATATCTCCTTGAGCTATAAATCCTCTTATTACATTGTCTTTTATAATAAATTTTTTATATCCATCTTTATCGCATCTAGTAAATACATCATAAGTATCATCCGGGGCTATTGATTGTCCTAATGATACTGTAGGTATTCCAGCAAAATTCATACTATTTTTAAAATTAAAATCATCATCAAGCATTTTCTCTATCCCTGCCATATTATAAGCTGCAACAATTCCTTGTTTTACAGCAAGTGGCCAAATTGCATTTTTACCAACTACATCTCCAGCTGCATATATTTCTTTTGCACTTGTTTCACATTTATTATTTATGACAATTCCTCTATTTTCTTCTATATCAGTATTTCTAAGAATTTCTGTATTAGGTCTAACTCCTGTTGCCACTATTAATAAATCACATTTTACTATGCTGTTATCTCCTAATTCAACACCTTTTACATTTTTATTATCATCTAATATTATTTGATTTACCGGCAAAGAAGAATATAGTTTTGCACCACGTTCTATAAACTTTCTTTCATAAATTTTAGCTGAATACTCATCTAGTTGTAAATCTAATATATAGTCATTTGGATAAATTAAAGATACTTCTAAATTATTTATTTCTAATAAGGATGTCAATACATCTATACCTATAAGACCAGCTCCTATTATAGCTACCTTTTTAGATTTTTTAATTTTTTCTTTTATATAAAACACATCTTCAATGTCTCTAAGTGAATAAATATTATTGCCTTCTTTTATATTTTTTATTGGAGGTATAAATGATTTGGCACCTGTTGCAATCAGTAATTTATCATATTTTATACTTTCATCTTCTAAGTTAACAACTTTATTTTTTGTATCTATACTTTTTGCTATAGTATTTTTTATCCAAATTATATTGTTTTTATCCATGAAATCTACATCTACAAAATTAATACTATCCACACTTCTATGATTTGAAATAATATGATGTAACATACAACGAGAATATATTTTATTATCTTTAGATATTATTGTAATATTACTATTTGGATCTAGTTTCCTTAAAACTTTACCTGCATTTATACCTGCTGCACTTGCACCTATAATCACATATTTCTTTGGAGTATTTTTTATTTCTATATATTTATCATCTCTTCTAGAAGATAATTTATTAAATAATTTATCTAGCATAAACATCCTCCTTTTGTATCTTAATTGCACCTGTAGGACACATTTTTACACATCTAGGAGTTTCTTCATCTTTACATAAATCACATTTTAATATTTTAGATTTTGTTCTATCATCTGCTTTTAATAATCCATAAGGACATGACATTACACACATAAAACAAGAACCACATTTATCTTCATCATAAGATACTATCCCTGTTTTTTCATCTTTACTCATAGCTCCACTCATGCAAGTTATTACACATTCAGGCTCATCACAATGTCTACAAAAAATTGGTACCGGATGATTATTTATATCCATCTCTATATGATTTTTACTTTCTGTATCTATACTGTTTAAATCTATTGTGTATAGATTTTCAGCTTTAGTATTTCTCATCATGCATGCAAGTACACAAGTTTTACATCCTTCACATAAATTTTTGTCAATTAAAATTCTATGCATAAGATTCCACTTCCTTTAATCCAAGTTTTGCTCTTCTATCAATTATTATTGATTCTAATTCATCTGCACTTGATTTAGGATCTATATTTACTATGACATGACCTCCAGTTATATCTTTTAATCCTTCAGTTAAAACTTCTGTAACTAATTTGCTTCCTGTTATAAATGGTGGTAGAGCTAAATGTAGAGGAAGTCCTAGGGCTAATCCAAATGCTCCATCAGCTAATGCTTGTTCTTCTAGCCATTGTGGTGCTGATAAAACAAGTGGTAATTGAGGTAAATCTATTCCTAAATATGCAGCAAGCTCTGTTGCTACTATTTCAAGTCTACCTATAGCTAAACATGGTCCAAAATTTAATACTGGTGGTATTTGAAGCTTTTTACATACGGCCTTTAAATTTTCGCCTGCTAATTCTTCTGCTCCTGGTGACATTAATCCTACATTTTCAAGTCCTCCTGTTGAACATCCTGCTGATAAAACTAATATATCTCTTTTAATTAATTCTTTAGTTAATTCTACAGTATTAACATCATGTCCTCCAGCAGTCATATTTGAACATCCTACTATGGCTGCTACACCTTTTATTGTTCCATCAGCTATTAAATCTACTAAAGGTTTCCATGAATCTCCTAAAAATTCTTTAAGATTCTTTTCACTTACACCAGTTAAAGACTCATCATATCCATGGTCTTTTGGTATATCTATTTCAACTTCACCTCTTCTAATTTTATAAGACTTTATAGCTTCATTTATTAATTTTCTATCTATTTCATCATACTTATCTCTGTCTAAGTAAATATATTCAGCATTTTTCTTTTTAGCCACATCATCAAGGCAAATCATTTTAACTTTTAATTTATCTGCTATTGGTTCAAGTCCTGGTATAGTACAGTTAAATTCTGAAACTACCATATCTATTGCTCCTGTTGATAATACTGCCTCACTTGTAAAGTTATTCCCTGCATGACCTGCAAATATTTCTTGATAATGTTGTCCTCTAAGTTGTAAGTCTTGGCCTACACATGTGCATCCTACAAGTCTAAATCCTTTTGCACCTACACTCTTGGCAAGTTCTACTATTTCTGGTTCTTTTAATTTTTCTTGGAATGATGTGAATGTGGAATGTTGATGTCCAGTTATCATTATATTTATATAATCTTCGTCAATTACCCTAAATCCTACGGGAGCCATTCTTATTACTGGATCTCCTAGCATTATGTCATTTATAAGGTTTGTAAGTGTTAATCCATAAAGTCCTGTTGAAATTCCAAGAGTTAAACAATTCATTAACATATCCACTGGGTCAGAATTTAAATTTGTTGATGATTTTACTATTCCATCAAATACTTCTGACTTAGCACCACCAGGCATAATACCTAATTCTTTCCACTTTTTCACCCTTGGTTCATAGCCTATCTTTTCAACAAGTTCCATTTTTGTAAATCTAGGTTTGTATAAATCATTTAAGACAGCATCTGCCACTTTGATACATTTTTCATATTTATCATCATCTTCTATTCCTAATTTTTGAGCTAAATGATTTAAAGCTCTTTCACTTTTGATTATGTCCTTTGTTTCTCCCACATGTTTTAAATTTAATGCTGTATTTTCTACAACATGAATATAACATGCTGAACCAGCTGCTACTGCTCTTAAAAAATTTCTACCTACTATAGTATCTGCATCAGCTCCACAAATTCCTTTTGGTGATTTAGGCGTTACTCTACATGGACCATTTGAACATAGTCTACAACATACCCCTTGTAATCCAAATCCACATTTTTGCTTTTGAGTCTCAGTTCTATGAAATGCTGTGTCAAATTCCTTGCTAGCTACAAATTTTTCTAATCTTTTATCTGCGCTTTTGCACATTCTACAACTATTACACTCCATTTTTCTATTCCCCCTAAAAATAATCTTTATTTATATTTAATATTTTTGAAATGATGACTGATTTGATTAGATGTGATAATTTATTAACAAATATTTTCTTATTATTATATACCTATATAAATCTTATTTAAACAACTATTGTAGATTTTTAGTCAGATTTTTTATTTTAGCATAATAATTAATTCAATTTTTAAGTGATCTTTTTTTACTTCTATATTTTTTATATTTATATTTTTAAAAAATTTTTTATCTATTATAATATCACCTTTATCTACTGAAATATTATCTAGTTGTGAAAACCAGCTTTTAGCTATAGCATCAATAATATCGTCATGTAAACTTAAATTTAATACTCTTATGTCTTTTAATTTAAGTTTTAAATTTTTATTAGTAGTCAATATAGGTTCTATATCTATATCTATTGGCGTTTTAAAACCTGCAAAAAGTTTATATTCACCTCCTACAGTTAGCTTATTTTCATTAATTATAACTTGTATATTTTCTATATCCTTATTATTTGAATCTTTTAGATAATGATTTGTATAACTTAATATGGTTTCTTCTGGTATGTAAAATTCTCCTTCAATTCTTAAAGGATTGTCTAATATTTTCATATTTTTTGATTCTAAACCAATTAAAGATTGTATGAATTCTATTTGATCTTGTGGTAAGTTTATATTTGTATCTATGTCCATATCAATTTTATTATCTTTATCATTTATTTTCTTTCATCCATATTCCCCCACAAAAAATATTCCTATTACAATAAATATAGCTATAGCTACAAGTAAGTAGTTTCTTTTGTTTTTCAAAACAACACCTCCCCAATATAATATTTAATTTTTATATTATATATAGATTATATACATTAAAGTTAAATAACATAATTAATTTAATATACATTTTGAAAATTAAAGAGCTATACCAATAAAATGATATAGCTCTTTAATTTCTTTTACTACTTACTTATTAATATTTCAATTTGACCAAGAGATTGTTCTCTTCCATTATTTCCAACCCTTGTCATTATATATATCTCATTAAAATCACCAATAGTTTTTATATTATTCTTTTCTATATAACCCATAATAACATTGTAATATTTGCCTGAATTCCTATAAGTATCATCAAAATACATGGTTAAATAATCTCCTTCAACCATAGTAATTATTTTTTCACCTTCAAAATCTGCATTTTCTCCTAAATTAATCATTACATTTTTACATTCAACTTTTCTAGACTTATATAAATCTTCATGTGAAATAGTAAAAGCTATCTCTGCATTTACATTTTCATAATTTCTCTCAACTTCTAATAAAATTTTTCTAAGGTTTATTTCAAATTCATCAGAGAAACGATCTGTAAAATTATACTGAATAAATTTTCTCTCTTCATTATGTTTTATAAATATTTCTTCTATACCTTTATTTAATGAAAAATCTATTTTACTTTCTAAGTTTTCAATTTTCTTTTTTATATTTTCTAACTCTTTTATTTTATTGGATATTATCTTTTTTTGATTTCCCAGTATATCAACAATTGATTCCAAAGAAGTGTAGTTATTGGTTACTTCTTTTATTTCTTCCAATGATAAACCCATTGCTTTGCATTGTTTAATTAAATCTATTGTATTAAAATCTTTCATGGAATAATATCTATAACCTGTTTCTTCATTAATATAAGAAGGTTTTAAAATTCCCACTTTCTCATAATGTCTCAGTGTCTGTACACTTAAATTATTTAATTTGCCCATTTGACCTATAGATAAGTATTTTCCCATAATATATCACCTCCTTCATATAATTTTAATATAATACAAATTTTAATAACATAAAAATTCACTTCATTCATATCGCTAACGACTTCGTCCGTGGCTCAAGATAATAAGTTAAAAATTGAAAAAGGACATTAATATTAAATTAATGCCCCCATTTATTTATAAAGCAGATACTTTTTCTTCTAGTAATTCTTCTTTATTCAAAACTATATCTGTATATTTCTTAACATTTGCAATTATAAACATCACTACAAATGTAATACTTTCTGATGTTAATACACTTGCCCATATTCCATTTAATCCAAATATTTTTGGCAGTACAAATAAGCATATAGGTAAAAATATCATTGACCTAAATATACTTATTAAATTTGAAAACTTAGGTATTTCTACTGCTTGATAATAAACTAAAGTATCTAAGTTTACACTTCCTATTATATAAGCTAAACAAGCTATTTTTAATCCATTATAGCCAAGCTGTGCCACCTTTGGATCTGTTGTAAATATTCCAACTATATAAGTACCAAATATGTGACATATGGCAGCTGCACTTATACTAACTACTAAAGATGATATTACATTAACTTTATAGAATCCTAACATTTTTTCTTTATCTCTTCTTCCAAAGTTGTAACTTATAAGTGGTTGTGCTCCAAAAGTTAAACCAAGTAATACCATATAAATATTTGTTGTTACATAGTTTATTATACTATAAGTAGATATTCCTATTTCTCCCATATAAGCTGATAAGGCTTTGTTGTGTAAAAATACTATTATAGAGAAACTTAATTGTCCTAAGAAAGATGGGAATCCTATATTCGTTACTTCTTTTACAATATTTTTATCCATTGATACTTTTCCAAAACTTAATACGCCTCTTTTTCTTATGAAATGAGGAAGAAGTATTGAAACTGTAACTATTTGTCCAAGACCAGTTGCTATGGCAGCTCCTTTTATTCCCATTCCTAGAGGGAATATAAATACATAATCAAGAACTATATTAGTTATTGCACCTGATATAGTTGATATCATTGCAAGTTTTGGTCTATTATCATTTCTTACAAATGAATTTAATACTATCCCTACTAAGTTAGGCGTACAAAATATTGCATAATATCTCAAATATTCTTTTGCCATTGGAGCTAAATTATCTGTTGCTCCAAGCATTCTTACTATTTGCTCTGGGAATATTACACAAACTATCGTTGTAGATATGCATATAATTAATAATAATTTCATTACTTGTCTAAATATATTTACTGCTTTATCTATATTATTAGCACCAACATTTTTTGATACTAATGCTCCTCCACCTACTGCTAACATATTTGCAATACCAAATAATACAACAGTAAAAGGAAGTACTATATTTACTGCAGCCAATGCTGAATCTCCAACACCTTGACCAACAAATATTCCATCTATAACTGTATATAATGATGAAATAAAGTTTGCAAGAGATGAAGGTATAGCATAACTTAAAAATTCTGTAACCATTTTATACCTCCTATTATAATACTACGATATATTATAAAGTCTATTGTAAGTATAGAGTCAATATTTATTTAAAATAGTATTCATGGTTAACTATTTTCCTTTTAAAATTTCTTCTAATTTTTCTTCATCAATTATTATTAAATCTTGACCTTGATTTATATAATTTAATGCTGTTTTAAGTTTATTGCTCATTTAAATCCTATAATTTTTGATATATCTTCTATTTTATCTAAATTCAATTCTTTAGCTATATTTATAAGAATATTAGCAGCGGCTGATGATCTTTTTTCATTGGCTGTTTCAAGATCTATAGCAACAAAATCCATAATAACCTCCAAAATTTTTTATGTTAATTATTATATCATTAAAAACAAAAACTCCCTAATTTTATCTTAGGGAGTTTATTTTAACTAATTATTTTCTTTTTCTTGCAACAAATAGACCACCTGCTGCAACTATAGCCATACCAGCATATCCTAATATACTTGCATCTCCTGTTTGAGGAGTAGAATTATTATTATCCGAATTTCCTGGTATTTCTGGTTTTTCTATGTCTTCTTTATCATTAGAATCACCTGGTTTTTCTGGCATCTCCGGCTTTTCTAAGTCTTCTTTATCATTAGAGTCTCCTGGCTCTTCTGGTGTTTCCGGCTTTTCTATATCTTCTTTATCATTAGAGTCTCCTGGCTCTTCTGGCATCTCTGGTGTTTCTTCATAAGATAAATCATAGTAATATTTGTATAATCCAGTTCCCGCAACTTCTTTTTCTGTTGATATTGCAGGGTAATCTTCTAAATAATTTATTCCTTTTTCATGAGATGTAAAGAATACTTTCCCTTTTAAATCTACTGATTTGAACTTCCAGTTATTATCAACTGTTGGTTCATATTTTCCTGCTTCTTCTATATAATTTTTTAATACATCTCTAGTTTCATCTGTAGAGTTGTATACTATTTCTTGTCTACCTTGCCATGGGAATGAGTTTCCACCAGCTCTATAGTTATTAGTTGCAACTAAAAATTCCTGTTCTAAATCTAGAGGTTTTCCATTATAAGTTAAATTATATATTCTTGAAGTATTTTCATTTATAACTTTTCCTGTTTTGTCATACTTTGGTTCTTTTGTAACATCTACTTCATACTCTATTCCATCTATAACATCATAGTTAAATGTAGGGAAATCACGATTTATTAAATCTTGATCTTCTGTAGAATTAGGATCTATAGTATTGTACATATTTGAGCTAAACTCTAACCACTCTTTTATATCTGAACCATTTAATTTTATAACAGCTACTGTATTATCAAATTTATATAAATTTGATAGATCTCTTATTGCAAGTCCACCTGCTTTTACATCTACATAGTTTTCTGCACTGCTTCCTGCTTTAAAAGGAGCTGATGCAGATAATACTGGTAAGTTTTTATATTTTTCTAATGCTGGATCATTATTATCAATTAATTTTTTAACATAATTTTTTTGTGCATCTGATATTATTTGCATAGATGAATTATCAGCTACTAAAGAGAAGAAACTATTTATATCTTTAGTTATTTCTCCTGATTTTTCATTAACATAAGCATCTGTTGCTTCATGATATTTTTTAACTACATTTTCAGTTTCAACATCATTTTCTTTGTTAGCTACTGATAAATTATTCACTTTAGTTTCATTATCATTTATTACATATTTTACATTATTATCTTCTTCAATTACATCTATTTTAAGATCTACTACACCAACTTCTTTACCATTATTTAATGGTTGAACATATTGAACGACATCTCCATTTGCTTTTTTAACAAGATGTTTAGCACTTCTATGAACATGTCCACCAACTACAACGTCTACACCATTTATCATTGATATAGCATATCCTGCATTTTCAGCGCCTTTTACATCGGTAGTTTCTTCACCATATCCAGTATGAGCTAAAACAACTACAATGTCAGCACCTTCTTGGTTTTTCATTATATCAGTGTATTTTTTTACACTTTCATCCATTTCATCTACTAATATTTCATCATTTAATATTAATTTATCCCAATTTAATATTTGAGTTGGAACTACTCCTGTAATACCTATTTTTAATTTTCTTTCTTCACCATTAGAATCCACAACTGTTTCTTCTATTATTTTATATGGATCAAATACTAAATCTCCACTTTTTGAATCTCTTATATTAGCACATACCATTCCCATAGTTGAGTTTGCTCTTACTATTTGTTTTATGTAATCCATACCATAGTTTACCTCATGGTTACCTATAGTAGTCATATCAAATCCTAAAGATTCTAAAGCTTTATAAACAGGATATTGTTCTCCTTCTTTAACAGGATTCTTAACTGCATATAAGTTTGCAAGTGGTGTTCCTTGTATTGTATCTCCATTATCGACTAAAAGGACATTGTCAACTTTTGATTTTTCAGATTTATTAGCTAAAGCTTTTTGCTCTTTTATAACAGTTGCTGCTTTTACTAAACCTGAATTTTTTGATGTTGAACCTGTGTAATAATCATAATTCATTAAATTTGCATGTAAATCACTTATTGCAATTACCTTAAAATCTATAGTTGTACTAGATTTATCTTCAACTGTTTCACTTTCTGCTACATCTTCCGACTTCTCCATAGTTTCTACAATTTCTGATTTAGAAGGTATTTCTTCTTTTTCCATTGCAAATATAGGTTGTATACTTTGGCCCATTATTGCTACTGCCATAGCAATTGCTGCTATACGTTGTCCATTTCTTTTTATCACTGTATTGTCTCCCTCACACTTAAATAATTCATTTTTCCACGAAATAATGTATTTATTTTTATTCTATCGTTCGTGTTTTCATCCATAGTATATCATATTTTTTTTATACAGTATACTATTTTTTACTATTTTATAACAAATTTATAATTAAAATATGTTTATTATTTAAATAAATCACCATTAAATTCTCCTACTTTTTACTAATAATCTTTTATTTTTACAAGGAAAAACAACTATAATATCGAATAAATAAGTTAACAGAACGTTAATATATAAAAGGAGGTAAATATGAAAAAATACGAAGTATCTAGAGAAATATATAATCCTTGTGCAGGAGTGTATATTTTTGATAATAATTTTTTTCGCGAAGTTGAAACAGATAATATAGAAAAAACTATTTCTGAGTGGATCGGTAGAGAACTTCCCAAATTTGAAAAAAATACTTTTTCCGATGGTTCTGTAGAATATGTATTTGATTTGCCACGAAAAGTAAGATATACATTTAGTATTATATAAACAATAAAGGAAGCTGAATGAATTCAACTTCCTTTATTTTATGCCGATAATTCTTTTTCTTCTATCTTGTCTTTTTTAAATTCTTTATATAAGAATAATCCTACTATAAACATGGCTAAAAAATCAGCTATAGGCTGAGATGCCCAAACTCCCTTTAGCCCATAAATTTTGGGAACAATTAGTATTACTGGAATTAGTATTATAACTTGTCTAAGTAAACTTAAAAACATTGATTTTTTAGCTTCTCCCACTGATTGGAAGTAAACTGCTCCAAGTACTGATATACCTACTATAGGCAATGTAAGTAAGTTTATTCTTATTCCTTCAACTGCCATATTCATTAAAGTCTTATCTTTTGTAAATATGCCAACAAATAGTTTTGGGAATAATTGAACTAACATAAATGCTATAAATAATACTATTGTTCCATAAATAATTCCAAGGAATAAAGTTTTTCTCGCTCTTTTATGTTGTTTTGCCCCATGATTATAAGCAATTATAGTCTGCATTCCTTGGCTTAATCCAAATATAGGCATTAAAAACATAAGCGATATGGACGTCACTGTAGTCATAGCTCCAATAGATAAATCTCCACCATATGATTTTAATACTTTATTCGTAACTAAATGTATGGATCCTGCTGCCAACTCCATGAATAGTGGTGTTAGAGCTATGGCAATAATTAATTTTAATAGTTTTTTATTTAGCCTTATATATTTTAATCTTAATTTTAAATTAGATTTTCCTAAAGTAAAATAATAAGTTGACCATGCACATATAAATAATTGACATATTACTGTACCTACGGCAGCTCCTTTTATCCCCATATTAAATCCAAATATAAATATTGGGTCTAATATTAAATTTAATATACAAGAAATTATCATCATTTTAGCTGCAAATTTAGGATTTCCTTCACCTCTTATACAGCAATTAAGAGCATATCCAGGTAAATTAAACCACGCTCCTGCAAATATTACACTCATATAATCTCTTGCATAAGTTATGGTATTTTCACTAGCACCAAATAAATAAAGTATTTCATCTAAGAAAAATATTCCGATTAATACCATAATTATTCCCACTACTAATTCTAGCGCTACAGTAGTTCCCATTACTTTTTCTGCTTCTTCTTTATTTCCTTCACCTAATTTAATAGATAAATTAGTACTTCCACCAACCCCTATGGCTACACAAAAGGCTCCAAGTATGGTGAAAAGCGGCATCGTTATACCTAGTCCAGATATGGCAAGTGCTCCCACATTTTCCATAGAACCTATAAAGGCTCTATCCACTGTATTGTATATAGAAGTAACCATCATGGCAAGTATTGCTGGTACTGAATACTTCCATATTAATTTACTTATACTTTCATCTCTTAATGCTTCTTGATTTTCCATTTATACTCCTAACCTACCATATCATAAGTTATGCATACTGGTTTTTTAGATCTAGGATCTTGTACAATCTCTGCATCTATATTAAACAATTCTTTAAGGTTTTCTTTTGTCATAACTTCATAAGCACTACCTTCACAAGCTATTTTACCTTTTTTGATTCCTATCATATGATGAGCAAATCTTGCTGCATTATTTAATTCATGTATAACCATAACTATTGTTGTATTGTGTTTTTCATTTAATTCTTGTAGTAAGTTTAATACTTCCAATTGATGAGCTAAATCTAAATAAGTTGTAGGCTCATCTAAAACTAATATATCAGTTTGTTGAGCTAGTGCCATAGCTATCCAAGCTCTTTGACGTTGTCCTCCAGATAATGCTTCTATTGGTCTATGTCTAAATTCTTTTATTCCTGTAACTTCTAAAGCCCAAGTTATGATATCTTCATCATCTTTTTTTAATTTTCCAAAACCTTTTTGATGAGGAAATCTTCCGTAAGCTATTAACTCTTCTACAGTAAGCCCTTTCGGTGCTTGTGGACTTTGAGGTAATACTGCCATGGTTTTAGCTAAATCTTTTGATGATTGTTCTTTTATATTTGTTTCATTTATATATATGTCACCACTTTTAGGTGTTATAATTCTTGCAATAGTCTTTAAAATTGTAGATTTACCACAACCATTAGCACCTATTATAGTAGTTATTTTTCCTTTTGGTATGTTTATATTTAAATCTTTTACTATATCTAAATTTCCATAGGAAATATTTAAATTCTCAGTTCTTATAGCTGTCATAATTTCTCCTTCTTTCTATTCTGATAACATTAAATAAATAAAATATGGTACACCTATAATTGCTACTACAATTCCCACTGGAATTTCCATAGGTGCAATAATATTTCTAGATATGGTATCTCCAACTAATAAAATTAAAGTACCAATAAGAGCAGATGCAGGAATTAATTTACTATGTTTTGGTCCTACTAATTTTCTTGCTATATGAGGTGCAACTAATCCTAAAAATCCTATACTTCCTGCTACAGATGTTGCTACCCCCGATAAAATTACTGCATATATTAATAATTTTCTTCTTTCTTTTTCTACTTCTATCCCAAGGCCTGTTGATACTTCATCACCTAAGTTTAGAGCATCTAAATACCTAGATTTATAAATTGTTAAAAACATTAATATTAATATAAATGGTAAAATAGCCATTACATATTTCCAATTTGACCCCCAGATACTTCCTGAAGTCCAGGCCATAACTCTATTAAATTCTTGTGTAGTAAATTTAAGTTGGAAAATTGTCAGTAATGAAGAAAATGCTATATTTACACCTATACCTATTAATAATAATCTAGATGAATTTATTCCTTTATTCCATGACAACATATAAATCAATGCTGCTGCAAATACAGCGCCAGTCAGTGCAACTATTGGCATAGTAAATATAGTTAAATTACTTATTCCATCGTATACATTTCCGTTCATGAAATAAATATACATTACTACAAAAAGGGCAGAACCTGAGTTTATACCAAGTATTCCTGAATCTGCTAAATCATTTTTCGTAACACCTTGCAAAATAGCTCCTGATGTAGCTAGTGCTGTTCCAACTAATATACCGATTACTATTCTTGGTAGCCTTAATTTAAAAATAGCTATTTCTTGAGCTTTACTTCCTTGTCCAATTAAAGTTTTTAAAACATCCACAGGTTTTATTGATAAAGATCCCATATTTAAACTAACTAAAAAAGTTATAAAAATTAAACTTATCAATATTGATGTAACTATTAAAAATTTATTATTTTTTTTCATATTAACTCTCCTTTCTCACAAGGTAAATAAATATTGGAACTCCAAGTAGTGCTGTTAAAGATCCAATTGGTGTTTCATAAGGAGGGTTAATTGTTCTTGCTAAAATATCACTATAAACTAATAAAACTGATCCAAATAGCATAGATAGTGGAATTATATATTTGTAATCAGCTCCTACTATACCTCTAATTATTTGTGGTACTATAAGTCCTACAAACACTACATTTCCAGCAACAGACACTGATGCTCCTGTAAGAAGTATTACTATTATTAAAGATATAAATCTTACTAAGTTAGTTCTTTGACCTAGTCCAATGGCAACTTCTTCTCCTAAACTTAATATTGTAATTTTAGGGGCCATTATAATAGCACCTATCAGACCCACTGACCCAACTATCAAAAGTAAATTAACTCCTTGCCACTTTGCTGATGTTAATCCTCCAGCAATCCAAAAACTTAATTCCTGTGAAAGATTAAAGTACATTGAAGTTCCCATAGCCAATGAAATTAATAAAGTTCCCATGGCTGTTCCCGCTAAAGCCAATTTAACTGGGTCAACTTTTCTTCCTGCTCTAGAACTTATAAAATATACAAATAATCCACTTATACTTGCCCCTAAAAATGCAAATATCATTTTTGCAAAACTTCCTAAAACTAAATTAGGATTTATTCTTTGTAAGACTAAAGCAACTGCTATCATAAAAGTTGCTCCTTGAGTTATACCCATTACTGATGGCTCAGCTATGGGATTTCTAGTTATCCCTTGCATAATTGCTCCTGATACAGCTAAAAATCCTCCTACTAAAGCTGCAGCAAGTACTCTAGGTACTCTAACATCTCTTATTATTTTTGTATTTATATCATTACCATCTGATAATATACTTCTTAATATTGTATTTATATCTATATTTTTAGCTCCCAATGATATGGATACAGCTATACCACCTATAAGCAATATAATACCCAAAATCATAAGCATAAAAGCTTTATTTTTCTTTGTTAATTTGCCCATACATGCTCCTCCTTCTCAATTGTATTTAAATATCATTTTCATTTAATCTAAAAATAGGTGAAGAAAATTGTTATTTTCCCCACCTACTGTTTTAACTATTTTATTACTGCGTCTTTAACTGACTCTAATATTAATTCTCTTCCTATTGGATTGTAAGCTTGAGAGAAGTATGGACTTGCATCTAATATAGTTACATTTCCGTCTTTTACAGCTCTAATTTGTGACCAAACTGAACTAGCTTCTAAATCAGCTTTATCTGATTCTGTAGCTATTACTATTATATGGTCAGCATCTATTTCAGATAAACCTTCCATAGTAACTGTTGGTAGTGTTATACTATCTTGCTCAGGCATATTTGCTGGTTGTGGTAATTTCATATCGTCTTTTAAAACTGTTCCTATACCACCTTCACTAAATACCATAAATGATCCTGAACTTGCAAGTACTGTTAAGTAAGTTGTATCTTCACCGTTAGCTTTTTTTATTTCTTCTCCTAATTTTTCAGCTTTTTCATAGTAAGCATCTAACCATTTTTGTGCTTCTTCTTCTTGTCCAAATAATTTAGCTATATCTTTTAATTTTTCTTCCCAATCATTTGATTGATCTTCTAACATAACTGTTGGAGCTATTTCTTTTAATTCATCATATATTTGTTCTTGTCTTGTAGACATTATTATTAAATCTGGTTCACAAGCAAGTATTGCTTCCACATCTGCTGTTTCCATCATTGAATGACCAACTACTTTAGCATCGCCTAATTTATCTTTCATATACGCTGGTACATTTGATGTATCGTAAGAATCCACATTTGATGTTCCTACCACATTATGTCCAAGTAATACTAATTCTTCACTACTACCTGATATATCTACTATTTTCTTAGGATTTGCTGGTATTTCAACTTCTCCTTTTGCCGTTTCAACTACTCTAGTTTCTGACGACTCTTTTGTTGCATCATTTGATGAACAACCTATAAGTCCAAACGTCGTTAATGCTAACGCTAGCACTACTAATGATTTTAATTTTTTCATGTCCTTTTCTCCTTATTGTCTATTTTATAATCGTAATCAATAATCATTTTCACTTATTTCGTGTTCTTATTATAACATCCATTTTTTTAATGGTCAACAATTTTATCATTATATTTTCATTTTTTCATTCAATATTGTTATAATTTTTTCAATATATATATTTTTTAGTTTAATTTCAAATTATAAAACAAAAAAATCCCCAAAATGGGGATTTAAATTATATTAAAACTTCATATATATCTGATAGTTCTAATTCTGTATTATAATTACTTGTATCATATATTTTATAATCAATATGTTTATTGCACCTATGTGGTAATATTATTTTAAATGTACTTCCTTTTCCTATTTCACTTTCTACACTAATATATCCATCATGAAGATCTACTATAGACTTAACTATACTAAGCCCGATTCCACTTCCTTCATTTTCTCGAGTCAATGATTTATCTGCTTGTACAAACCTCTCAAAAATTGCATTTTTATATTTTTGTGAAATACCAATTCCTTCATCCCTTATATCAATTTCAGCAAAATCATCATTTACACATATATCCACATATATATTTTTATTTTCTGGAGTAAATTTTATGGCATTGGAAAGTAGATTTAATAAAACTCTTTCTATCATAGAGGGATCACATCTCATGATAAATTCTTCTTCATTTGTATCAAATTGAATATTGATAGATTTTAATTTAGCATAATTTACAACAGATAAAGTTACATCTTCAACTATTGCTATCAAATTATAATAATCAAACTTACCTTTAAGTATTCCTGTTTCTATTTTTGATATATCTACCACATTATTAATTAATCTCAACATTCTTTTACAATTAACATGTAGTGTTCTTTTATATTTTTCATATATTTTTCTAAAATCTTTATCTGTTTTTACTAAAGAAATATCAAGTAATTGAATCGTAGAATAAAAAATATTAATTGGTGTTCTAAGTTCATGAGATATATTTGACATAAATTCAGTCTTTTCTTTGTTATATACTTTTAGTTTTTCTAACTCTAACTCTGTCTTTAATATTTCTGATATATCTGTATATGTAACTGCATATTTTAGCTTATTTGAAGATTTTTCTATTGTTTTTATAGAACAATCTACAGACATATAATTACCTAAACTTTTTATTATACCTCTCCAGTCGCCTTTTTGATTTAAAGATTGCATAATTTCATCTTTATTTTTTAAATTATTTTGAACAACAGAAAAATATAGACTTAATCTTTTTTTATCTTCTTCTGTATAATATTTATAGTATTCTTTAAATTTTTTATTAGCATAGATAATCTTTCCATCCTCATCACATATATACATAAAATTGTCTTTGTTATTATCAGCTAAATTATAAAAAAGACTAAGGTTATCATTTAATATTTTTGTTCTATTTATATATAAGTATAACTCAAAAAATGATCCAGAAATTACTGTTAAACATATAATATATGTAATAGATACAGATGTTAGTTTTGAATAAAAAGATGATGCATCAACAACACCAATAGTATACATAGCTTTTACACCTAACATAAAAATACTTGCTGATATTACTAAAAATAAGTATTCTTTTTCCTTCCTACCTATTACAAATAATCTTATGGATACAGTAGTATATACTATTATTAATAAAACATTATAAATTATAAGAAATTCCCTATTATCGAATGCATTAAATATTGAAATATTATTTTCTAAAATATCAAATACAATAGTATATAAGATAACAAATGTAATTGAATATTTCTTATTATTCATTATTAATTTTTTTATTTTACAATGTGGAATTATAGCTATTATAAGTAATACTATTCTGAGAATGGAAGGTGATACTCTTATGTAATTAAATAGTGTAAGTTCTTCATAATAAAAACTAAAAAAGTCAATTTGACCAGTTGCTATTCCTACACCTAACCCCAAATACATTAGTGATATAATAAAAATACTATCTTTTTTCAATCTATAATAAGATATCAAGCAACTACCATATGCTAACAAGGATAATATAAAATTAAAACTTCTAATAAAAAATAATGTAGTTTCTAGATATGATTTTTCTGATCCTATTTTAGAAAATATGTTAAATATATAAATAAATGATAGCATACAAACTACTAGTATTATTTTTTCAAATATATTTTTTTCTCTTTCTATTATATTTTCATTGCTTATAATATTTTCAATCATTTATTCTGTCTCCCCTCTAAACCGCTGTAAATGATATGTTATTTTTCTATAAATAATATATTAACAAATTTTATTATATAAATATAGTCTTTATAAAAAACTTAATTATATTCTTTTAACTTCTTTATTTTTTATTAATATATTGTATATTTTTCATTTTCATAATTGATACTAGTAATTTGACCATAATTTAATTTAATTGTCATAATATCCTTTAATGGTATCTGTTTTATATAACAAATTAAACATTTTATTATTCCACTATGACATACTAATACTATGTTTTTATTTTTGTTTTTATTACATAATTCATTTAGTATATTTACAGAGCGTTTATAACATTGCTCAAAGGTTTCTCCACCTTCTACTTTGAAAGTATCAATATATTTACCACGATTTTCATAATCCTTTGCATATTTAGCTTTTATATATTGAAAAGATTTATTTTCCCAAATCCCCATATTTATTTCTCTTAATTCTTTTTCGATATAATACGGTATTTGTAATTTTTCAGATATTATTTGAGCTGTTTTTTTACATCGCTTTAAATCGCTAGTGTAAATTTTATTTATGTTTTTATCTTCTAAAAAATGTCCATTTTCTTGGGCCATTATTATTCCTTCATTGCTTAAATCAACATCAGTTATACCTATACATTTTTTTATATTATCATCCCAATATAATTTTCCATGTCTTATTAAATAAATATTCATTTTTCATCCTTTTAGTTAAATATAATTTTTCTCTTGCCTTTATAAAAATTAATATATTCTTTTGTATATATTAATTTAATATTAAACTTTAAATTTCCCATTTCAAAAGATTTTTCTATTGTACTATTACTTAATAATAAGTCTTTTATTTTATTTTTTAATTTATTATTGTAGGCATAGCTCATATTTTCATTATTTAAGTGTAAAAATGCCAGCTGTAAATTTAATTCATAGAAGTTATGATTATTTTCTATTTCTATTTTATAGTTAATTAAATCTTTTAATTTAAATAAAATATTATCTATCATATTTATATTAATATATAAGTTTTTTCCTAAATAAACTCTATCATTTATCCTATATTCAATTTTATTAAGTCTTTTTAAAATGCTTTTACAAGAACAATTACCTGTAGTAATAGAACTTATATCTCCTGTGGCATATCTAATTAGAGGCATAGCTTTTCTGCTTAAAGTAGTTATTAATACTTCACCACTTTCTCCTTCTTTTAGCGATTCTTTTGTTATAGGATTTACAATCTCTACTAATAAATCATTTTCTCTAATATGCATTCCTTCATGATATATACAGTCTACTGCTCCTCCCAAACCAGTTTCAGTCATACCAAAATGATTATATACATCACAATTATAAACATTTTTAATTTCATCAATAAAAGTGTCATTAACCGTATCTGCACTTAATAATATGCTTTTAATTTCTATAGGTAGTTTTCTTTCTTTTATGTATCTACCTAAAGCTAAAATTTCCACTGGCATACCCACAATAGAATTTACATTATTTTTTATCATAAGGTCTGTAGTTTTTTCAAATGAAAGTAAAGTTCCATTTAAAACAGGAGTAACCTCCATATTTATTAAAGCTTTTTTTATTAAATCCCCCACACTATTTTCTCTCTCACAGGGCATCATTATCATCATAGTATCATTTTTTTCCACCAAGAAACTAAGACCATGAATAAAAAAATCTACAGTTAGATTTTGATCTTCTTTTGTAAAAAAAATTCTTTTGTATTGTCCCATGGTACCCGATGTATTTAAAGTTACAATTCTACTTATTTCACTTTGAGATACACAAATCATTTTATTTCCATTTTCAATTATATCTTTATCACTGATAATTGGTATTTTATATAACTCATCTAAAGAATTTATTTTATCTAAATTTTTGTATAATTCTCTATAAAATGGCGAGTTTTGTTTAGCATATGTAATTAAATTATTTAATGTATTTAATTGATAACTTTCTAAATTTTGCCTGTCTAAATTATCCTTTACTTTAATTTTTTCTTCAATCCAATCATCTAGTATCATAATTATCTCCTATATAAACTTTGATTATCTATACTTGTTAAGTTATATGCACAAAATGGAATAAGCTTCATATCTTCACTTACCACATGTATATAACATTGTTTTAGTCTATTTAAATCTAAGTTCCAAGCATCTTGGAATAACATTGCTGATATAGCTAAAGTATATTTATCAAATCTCTCTAAAAAATCATCAAGTGATTGTGTAATAGATGTTTTTTCTTTTGAACAACAACTACTACTTTGTACTGTTTCTTCGCAGCAACATGTATTTACTTCCTCGTCACAACATCCCTCTACTCCTGACCACTGTTTTGCAACAAATTCTCTAGATTGTTTAGAAGAAGATGGTTTACTACAACATCCACTTTTACTTCCCAAGGGTCTTAAACTTTTATCTTCATTGACTAAGAAGTTGGCATGGAAAGAGCAGTAAGAATTTTCTGCACCTCCACCCATAAAGTTTTCAAATTTCATTTGACCATTTGTTTGAGCTTCAATTTCTCTTAACATTTTTGGTATTGTAATTCTGTATTTTTCATCTCTACCTTCATATCTACCAAAGAAACTTATAGGTTGGAAATGTACACCTCTTATTGCAGGCATATTATCTATGGCAAACTTAATAATTTTGCCTATTTCAGATACATTTACATCTTGTTTAATAGTTGGCACAAGTACTACACCAACACCTGCTTTTTTACAATTTTCAATAGCTTTTAATTTCGTTCTAAGAAGTTTTTTACCTCTTAATTTCATATATACTTCATCACTAAAACCATCAAATTGTAAAAATACAGTATTTAATCCTGCCTTAGCTAATTTTTTAATATAGTTTTCATCTTCAGCAATTCTTATTCCATTAGTATTTAATTGGAAGAATGTAAAACCTTTGTCTCTACCCATTTTTATTATTTCATATAAATCATCTCTAAGTGACGGTTCTCCTCCTGATAATTGAATATTATATGGTCCTCCACATTCCATAAGATAATCATAATACTCACCTATTCTTTCTAGAGAAATGTCTGGTTTTATATTTTCATTGGAAGATGCAAAGCAAATTGGACATTTTAAATTACATCTATTAGTTATTTCTAATAAAACACAACAAGTTTCTTGTCTATGCTCACTACAAATACCACAATCATAAGGACAGCCTTTATTTACTTCACTACCTAAAACTTCTGGAGTTGTATATTTTTCAACACCACCCCAATCTTCATAGTTTTTTCCTTCCCATATTAAAGTTTTAAAAAAACCATGTTCTTCACAATTCTTTTCTAAATAAACCCCATCTTCATATTCTACTTTTTGTCCCATTATTTTTTTTAAACAATTAGGGCATACACTTTCTACTAATCCAATTACTTTTGCCATAACTGCCTCCCATATTATTTATAATATCTCATCTAAATACTGTTCAAATTCTTTCTTGCGAATTTCCCAGGTATCATCTGGAAAACTCACTCTCATAATATTAGACTTAAGAACTCCCTTAATTTTATTTTTATTTTCACAATCAATCATAAATATTGGTCGTCTAAAATTTTTTATCTCTATCTTACCTAAATTCTCTAATTTATCAAGAAATCCTTCATTTATTTCCATGTTTATCTTATATTCGTAGGTTTGACTATCTTTAAAACAATTTTCTACTTTTTTTACATGAAATTTATTCATTTACAATATCCTTAATAGCATTTATAAAATAGTTTACTTCTTCTTCTGTAGTAAATCTTGATAAACTAATTCTTATAGTTCCTTGAGGATAAGTATTTATACATTTATGAATTAAAGGTGCACAGTGTAATCCACTTCTACAAATAATATCGTAGCTCATTTGTAAAATTTCTCCGACTTCCCCTGGAGAGTATTTCTCAAGCACAAAAGATATGACAGGTGTAGATTCACCTTGGATATCTATAACTTTTACATTTAATTTTTTTAGTTCTGTTTTTATTTTTCTTACTAATTGATTCAAATTTTCTTTATTGATAGGATTTTTAAAACTCCATCTTAATGCAGCTTCTAAACCTTTAAAAGATGGGTCATTTGGTGTTCCAGCTTCCAATCTCAATGGCATCTTCTCTGGCATAGTTTCTTCATCACTAAATATTCCTGTTCCACCTTGCAAAAGAGGGTTTAATTTTATTTTTGGAGATACATAAAGTCCTCCTGTTCCTTGAGGCCCTAATAAGTATTTATGGCCTGTAAACGCTACCATATCTATATCCCACTCTTTTGGAAATACATCTATTATACCTAAACTTTGAGATGCATCCATTAAGACAACACAATTATATTTTTTTGCAATATATGTAAGTTTTTTTGCATCATTAACAGCTCCTGTCACATTTGATGCATGGGTAAATACAACCATTCTAGGTTTTATTTTTTTTATTTTTTCTTCCCATAAAGTAACATCTATTTTGCCTTCTTCATTTACATCCATTATTTCATATTCTATAATATTTTTATTTTGAAGATAATATAGCGGTCTTAAAACAGAGTTATGTTCCGCAGCAGTAGTTAAAACCTTATCACCTTTATTAAATTCAAATCCTTGAATTGCTAAATTCAAGGCATATGTTGCATTACTTGCATAAACTATATTATTAGCATCTTCTATTTTAAGTAGTTTTGCCAATAATTCCTTACAATTATATTCTTCCTCTTCTTCAAAACCACTTCTATGTGCACTACTTGGCAAATTATCTATAGATTTTTTCACAGCATCAGAAACACATGAGGGTTTTGGCCAAGATGTAGCTCCGTTATTTAGATAAATCATTATTTAGCCTCCATTTTTCCTCCAATTTTTCATATTCCACTTCTCCAATTATAGAAATAATATTGGATTTTATCTTAAGGGTTGTATTATATCTTTTACGTATGTTTTTCTTTATAACATCATCTAAATCATACTTCTTTAATTTTTCTTCAAATCTTTTTTCAATACTTGTAAATTGATCTTCTATAACCAGTTTATCTGCAAAATATAAAATACTCGCCTCATTTATTTCATCTTCCATTTGCGCTTTCAATTCCATATGATTTTTAACAAAGGAAGATATCTTCTTATAACCTAAATCACTTAAAAGTTTTGCACCTTTTTTAGCATGGTCTTTTTCCAATCTTTTAATATCATGTAATAGAGCTGCTGATTTTATTAAATTAACATCTATGCATTTTTTATATTTATTGATAATTTCACTTAAATCAACAGCTATTTTTTCAACCATCTCACTATGTCTTACTACATTCGTCGGTACATCAAAATAATTAAGTAAATAGAGAGCTTCTTCGAAAGATAAATATTCTCTATTTTCATAACTATTTTTCACCTTATTAAAATCTTCTTTGTAATCCATATCAAATAATATAAATTTATCAGGAGTAGATATTTTCATAGACTCCTGATAAAAATGTTTCATACCACCTTTTAAACCTTCATTACCATCATAATTTAATAAATATTCAAAACATTTAGAAGATATAATTGGCGGATGACCTATTTCATTTTTATATATGGGATATATGATTTTTTTCTCATTTTTAATAATCTCTTTTATTAATAAATCAACAGTATATTTAGATGTAAATCCCACATCACCAGGTAAAAATACTACAGCGTCACACTTATTATAAATTTCTTTTAATCCTAATTTAAAAGAATCATACATGGAAGTTGATTTATAATTTTCATTAAAAACAATATTCACATTTTCATTTTTCAGTAAATCTTTCAAATCATCTTTTCTATATCCCACTACTACAGTAATATCTTCAATATTACTTTGTCTCAAACTATTTATAGTATTTAAAATAAGAGGTTTATTATCTATTTTCATCAAAGGTTTAAAATCCTTCATGCGTGATGATAAACCTGCTGCCACAATTAATCCATTTATTTTCATTATTTTAAGCTTCTTTCTTTAGCATCTCTTTCATTTATAAGCTGACCTGCTATACTAACTGCAATTTCTGCTGGTGTTTTAGCTGCTAATTTTATTCCTATTGGTGCATGAACTCTATCTATATCTTTTTGCGTAAATCCTTCTTTTTTAAGCTTGTCATAACTCATCTCTATTTTTGTGGCACTACCTATCATACCTATATAATATGCATTTGTTTTTAAAGACCACTCAAGTACATTGTAATCGTATAGATGCCCCCTTGTTATTATTAATATATAACTATCATCATCTATACCTAAATCTCCTATTTCCTCAAAATTATCAAGAACTACTATTTTAGAATTTGGAAATCTTTCTTTATTAGCAAATTCTTCTCTATCATCCATTACGATGGTTTCAAATTCAATCATATCAAGGATAGTAGCTACCTCTTTTGAAACATGACCAGCACCAAAAATAAATGCCTTTCCTGAAGAATGTACTTTTTGTATTATAAATCTTTCATCATCTATAGCATCAGCATGAATAGATAATCTTTCTACACCATGGGATAATTTTCTTCTCATAAGTTCGCTCCCCCTATATTGGCCATATAAATTATTATTATCATCCACAAATAAAAAATCTTTTGCATCTCCTCTTAATACTGTTACTAACCAACCTTTTTTATTATTAGCTATAACTTCAGCAGCTTTTCTTAGTATATTTAAATTGTTTTCATCTTCAAAACTTATGTAATTAATAAGTAATTCTCCACTACCACCACAAACCATAGCTGACTTATAAGCATCTTTATTACTCAAATCAAAATAATAAGCAAAAGATTTTTTATTTTTTATTGCTTCTAAGCTCTTTTCTATACAAGAAGCTTCCATTTTTCCACCACCAACAGTTCCAAATATGGATCCATCTTCCCTTATTATCATCTGAGTACCTTTTGATCTAGGTGTAGAACCTGTACTACTTATAATACTGGCAATTACAAAACTTTGCTTTTTTTCTAATAATCTTACTCCCTCTTCATATATATTCATTAGTGTATCTCCTTTTTTATAGTTCATATCCATATTCATTTAGTATATTTATAACTTTTTCAAAAGTGTCTTTTACTAATGAAGGACATATTTTATTCTTATTATTAAAATCACCATCAAGTATATCTTTACAGTCTAATCCTTTATTGTTACTTCCTTCTCCTTCAAACCAATCAATTAATTCCTTTACCATTTTATTTAAATTTTCATCTTCTATTTCGTCATCTTCACCCTTTGATGCAAAATATCCCAAAGCACAAACACCACCTGTAAGAGCTCCACAGATTTTTTGATTAAAACCTAAACCACCAATTAAACCACCCATAGCTCTTATCAAGTCACTGTTTTCCTTTTCTTCCAACTCTAGTATAATTTTTATTATAACTTGACTACAGTAATATCCCTTAGATGATAATTCCAACATTTCCATGTACAATTCATCCATAATATCAATCCTTTTTCCCCAAGGTTACTAAAAAATAACCTGTTTCTTTTTTTAGTATATTACTATTTATTTTAGAATTTTGATTACCTCTAAGAAGTCCTGATAATTCTCCATATTCCCAAAGTACCATTCCTAAATAATTTCGCCACTGTGATGTTTTATCTTGAAAATTAATTACTTTTAAATCCAAATCTGAAAATACTCTGTTCCAATAATTAAGAGTGTATGTATCATCCTCTATATCAGTTTTTTTAAAGAAAAAATCACTTAATAAAATTAAGCCATCCTTTTTTAAAAATTTTTTACAATTTGATAATATTTTTATAGGTTCACTCATAATTGATAAGCTACATTCAAATAAAATTAAGTCAAAATAATCATTTGGAAAATCAATTTTATTTGCATCCATTACCTTTATATTTACATTTTTATATTTCTTTTTACCTATTTCTATTATTTCTTCAGAGGCATCAATTCCTGTTGCATCAAACCCCTGTTGGCTTAAATAATTTACAGAATATCCACTTCCGCAACCCACATCTAGTACTTTTATTTTGTCTTTTTGCTCGTACATATCTATTACTTCATTTACAAGATCTAAGCCACCTAAACTAAATACATCTCTTTTATCTATCATTTATCTTCTAAATTTTTTTCTACCCTTAACATTTTTGAGTATACTAGACTTTCGTCTATGAATACATTTTTACACTTAGGACACTTTGGTAGTTCAACAGGAAAACTACTACCTAGGTATTCTAATGTAACTTTTCCCCTTTGCAAAGGTTCATTACATCTTGCACAAACCATACTTTCACTTGAGTAATCGTAAAAATCATCATAACTTTCTTTCATCTAATCCACCTCTATATTCATTCTATGACTATATGCATTATAAACTAAATATTTTCCATCTTCGATAGTATACTCAACCCAAAATGTAACATTTTTGATTTTACAATAAGCAAGATTATGATTATTATTTTTATTAATTATTTTTTGCTTATTTTCTTCTCCATATAATATGGTGTCTTTTATATCTTTGTTTAAAATAAGCTTTTCTTCTAATTTTACCTTTAGTTCCTCACTCATAATTAAGTCAATATCATAATCATTTAATCCTTCCTTATTTTCAGTTAAATCTAATTTTAGTTGGACTCTATTATATCTTCTTTCAGAAATATTAGGTTTTTTGTTTTTACCATCAAAATTATATATTAATTGTAGAATATGTTTTGCTTGTTTATTTTGAGATAAATAACTATCCCTGCAGTTTATACAGTAAGTCAAATAATTTAGTTTACTTTGATTTATTCTCGATAAAACGATATTTTCCTTCAATTCCTGATTAGAAAAACAAGTAAGTCCTCCATATCCACAACAAGTTGTTTTATCTCTGTTATAATCTAATTCTTCCACCTTAAATCCTAGTTTTTTAGCTATATTTCTTATTCTATCTTGCATTTTGAAATCATATCTAACAGTACAAGGATCATCTATTGCAATTTCTTCATAATTTACTATTAATTCTAAATCTTCATCATTTATATAATCATAAATCATCTTAATCTCTACATCATTTAAATCCTCTGTAAAAATTTTATAACAAGTTGGACAGGCTGTTATTAAAGTTGGATTATTTAAATCTTTAAGAGTATTTTGTATTAATTCAATTTGTTCTTTGAATTTTTTACTATTTCCAGACCATTTACCAATTACTCCACAACATCCAAGAATTATACCAACTTCATCATTTAATTTTTTATTTAAATCATTGTAAATTACTTTTACTAAATCTGGTTCAGATGCACCTAATTGACATCCTGGAAAAAATACATAATTCAAATTTTCTTTATTTATTACAGTAAAAAATTCTTCTCCATTGCTAAACTCCATATCTTCTATAGCAAATTCAAATGCTGATGGTGGCATTTTATCAGTTTTAACCATTTTATTTCTAGCATATTCTAATACTTCACCTAAATCTAAACCTCCTGGACATATGGATGCACATTGACCACAAAGATTACATGAATCTATCATTTTATTAGACGTTCTATTTCCTAGAGCTATGGCTAAATTGTTATATGCTTCCCTTGCCATTCTTTTTGGATATGAATTGTAATATCTTAAAAATGCGCAACCTTTCATACATTCTAAACAATTACAGTCTATACATCTTTTTGCTTCTTCTATTGCTTCATCTTCTGTATAACTTTGCTTATTTTGAGGCTTTATTTCTTGTTCAATTTCAATACCATCTAAATTTGTATATAATCTTGTTTCAAAACTACCTTCTCTTTCTCTACCTTCTGTCATACTACTGTTTTGGAAAAATCTATCTATAGATGTGGAAACTCTTTTACCTAATCCTACGCATTCTATTGATAAAGTATTTTTAGGCATATAGAAAATATTATTTTCATATTGTAAAGTTATTTCATCATAATCTAAATTTTCATCATATATATTGCCATCAATAATTATTACATCATAATTTTCTTTGTATTTATCTAATTGCGATTTATCAAAAACTGAATTTAAGCATATATTTACACCTAAATCTTTTAATTTCTTTAAATCTTCATTAATAAATTCTTCTGATAATATTTCTTTATAAATTTCATATACTTCTTGTCCTAAAATATTTTCCTTCTCATAAAGATCAACTATATATCCTTTATTTTTTAATTCAAATGCACAAGATAGTCCACTTAAACTAGTTCCAAAAACAATGATTTTTTCTTTTTTCTTAGGTTTTAACAATACTCTTGATTTTACTTTTTTACCATAAGTCATACATGCAAGTTCTAAATTTCTTATATTTATTGAATTACCTAAACCTTTTCTTCTACATTGCTCTTTACAATTTTGCTCGCAAACCCTACTTATGATATTTGGAAATATAACTCTTTTTTCATATAATTTTCTGCCTTCTGTAAAATTCCCCTCTGATACTAATTTACATAATTGTCTTGCATCAATATGTATAGGACACATTGCTGTGCACCATGGTTCTTCTTCTTGAATACATTTACTCTCTAATTCTTTTAATTTTTCTTGGCTAAGATTGTCCATCATATATTCTCCTTAATAAATTATATTTCTAAAATTATTTATTTTTTGACTAAAAAAAGGGCTTAAACTCTTGTAAAATTACTTAAGGTTAAGCCCTCTATTTTATTTAATCAAGAGTAATAGTTTTAAATCACTCTTATTTATTCACTTATTAAGCTTCTGCTTTACTTGCTAATTCATCTAATGCTTCTTTTACTACATCTGGTGTAGCTGGAACTTTAGTTATTCTAGCTCCTGTAGCATTAAATATAGCATTAAGTATTGCTGGATGTGGTGCAGCTAAAGGTCCTTCACCAACTCCAGATGCCCCAAATGGTCCATCAGGTCTCTTAGAATACTCTGGTTTTGCATAATGTACATCTAAAGCATCAGGTACATCTTCTATTTGTGGTATACCACATTTAACTAATGTAGTATGTTTCTTTAAATCTTCGAAATCTTCACTCAAAGCAAGACCTATACCTTGAGCTAATGCACCATATACTTGACCATCAACTACAAGCTTATTGATTATAGTACCACAGTCAACCCAGCAAGTGAATTTTTCAACTTTAACTTTACCAGTTTCCATATCAACTGCAACTTCTGGCATATTTACAACGTACATATAGTTACTAAATGGTGCACCTTGACCATCTTCTATTTGACAGTCAGAACACATAGAAGCAACCCATTTACCTGTAACTTTAGTTGGTAAACCTTCAGCTACCATTTCGTCATAAGTACGATAAGTTCCATCTGGTTTTTCTAATGATTTTAATAAGTTTTCAGCAGCTATTCTAGTTGCATTACCAGTAACAACGTTTGATCTACTTCCTCCAGCAGGACCACTGTTTGGAGTAAATTTCATATCGTTCATTACTAAGCTTATATCTTCTGGTTTATATCCAGCTTTTTTAAGTACTTCATGAGCTATAGTTAATGTAGCTACATCAGCACCTTGACCATGGTCTTCCCAAGAGTTATAGATTGTTACACCTTTTGGAGTGATTTCTGCATAAGCTTCAGATGAATCTGCACCATCAAGTCCACAACCATAAACACCTATTGATACACCAACTCCACGTTTAACTTTATCTGTAGAGTTTTCTTTAACTCTCTTTTTAGCGTCTTCATATAATGGTCTCATTTCATCCATCATAGGCACTAATGAGAATACCTCTGGAGTTTGGCCAGTTGGAGTAGTATCTCCTGGTCTATAAGCATTTATATATCTTAATTCAAATGGATCCATTCCCATTTTATCTGCCAATACATCTATTGCAGTATCAGTTCCCATGAAACTTTGTGGAGAACCATATCCTCTAAATGCACTACCCCAAGCATGGTTAGTACATACGCAGTAAGAAGTATTTCTTATATTTGGTATACCATAACCAGCACCTACGAATTGAGTAAGACGCATAGTTAATAAATCACCAAATTCTGAATATGGACCATGATCTATATAGTTTTCACCTTCAAGAGCAAGTATCTTACCATTTTCATCAGCACCAAGTTTTATCTTCATGAATGCTGGAGATCTCTTTCCAGTATAAGTAATATTTTGATATTGAGTATAATTTAATGAAACTGGTCTTCCAGTTGCTAAGCATGCAACACCTAACATAGATTCCATAGTTGGAGAGAATTTATACCCAAATGTTCCTCCAGTTGGGTTTTGTACTAAGAAACATTTGTCAGGGTCTATACCTATACCAGTACAAATCATTGCATGATGTAAGTGGATACCGATACTCTTAGAGTTTATAATTAAGTTTCCATCTTCATCTTGATACGCTTGACCACAGTCTGGTTCAAGTGGTAAATGTGGTTGACGGCTACAATAAGATTCAACTTCAACTACATTTGGAAGTTTTTCCATTAATGGTGCAGTATCTTCACCTTTTATACAATCTGTCTTAAAGTAAACATTTGGAGTTCCAGGATGTATTTCTATAGCATCATCAGCCATAGCAGCTGGTGCACTCATATAAGCTGGAAGTACTTCTAAGTCAACTTTAACTTTTTTAGCAGCTGCTTTTGCTTGTTCTTCTGTATCAGCAGCAACTAAAGCTATAGCATCACCATATTGGAATACTTTTTCATCACAAAGTATTGGTCTATCCCATCCATCACCTTTATTAGCACTTGGGAAGAATACTAAACCATTTATTCTATTGTTACCTTTAACATCTTTTGCTGTTATTACTTTATAAACACCTGGCATTTTTTCAGCTTCAGAATAGTCTATACCTTTGATATTTGCATGAGATACTTCAGCTTGAACTAAAGCTAATTTCAAAGTACCCTCTGGCATTTTTAGGTTTATATCATTACCAAAGTCCCAAGTACCAGTTACTTTAGCTTTTGCAGAAGGTCTTATATATTTTGTTCCTAATATTTCATTTCCAACAGGTTCAAATACTAAATCTTCAACTTTCTTTTCTCCTCTTAGTACTGCAGCTGCATCCATAACTGCATCTACTAAAGGTTTGTATCCTGTACAACGGCATAAATTTTTATGTTTTTGGAACCATGCTCTTACTTCTTCTCTAGTTGGAGAAGGATTTTCTTCTAATAAAACTTTTGCTGACATTATAAATCCTGGACTACAGAATCCACATTGTGCACATCCATGACCCATCCATGCAACTTGTAGTGGGTGTAGTTCATCTCCATCTGCTAATCCTTCAATAGTTTGAATAACTGATTCATCTTCAACCTTTTTCATTTTTACTATACAAGCACGTACAGCTTTATTATTTAAAATGATTGTACATGTACCACAGTGTCCTTGGCCACAACCTATTTTACAACCTGTAAGTAATAGTTGTTCACGTAGTACAGAAGCTAAACTGCTTTCTGGTTTAACAAATAAAGTTCTCTTTACTCCATTGATATAAAGGATTTTTTTTAGTAGCAAATTTTTTTCCCCCTTTTAAAATTTCTTTATTTCTAAATTAATAAACTTGGACTATAATTTATGTAAATTTATTAATTAGCAATTTAGTTGCTTATATTGGAGGTTATTATTATGATTAAAGATACTGTTTGTAACGAAAAAGTTTTAAAAAAATTGGTTGACTCATTAATTTCAACATCTGATGCTAAAACGTGCGATGAATTAATATACTTAAAAGATTCTACTATAAATATCATTTTAAATTACTTCAACGAATATTTAACTCCAAATAATACACCTATAGATTTTATTAGTTCTGATGAAGTAACTATAGAAGTAAAAGATAAAGAAACTAATAAAATATTTAGAAGAACACTTGATATTTCTTACATAGAAAACTCTAATGGTATTAAAATGACTGGTGAAAATTTAAAAGGAAAACCATCAGAAATAGTTTTTCTCTCTGATACTGCTATTAACAAAATAGTTGATGTGACTGGTAAAGGATTAAATAAATCTAGATGTCATGATTAAACTACTTAATTTTCTAATTAATTAAATGATATCATAAGCATTTTCAAAAATCAATTTTATAATAGTATAATATTGCCTATTTCATAAAAAAATTAAATTTATTTTAATATACATTAATTATTAAAATTTTTATTTAATAATTAAAAAGAGGACAAATATTTTAAACTTGTCCTCTTTCTTATTTTAGTTTATATTTTTAATTAAGCTAATAATGATTTTTCTTCTAATACCTTCTTAGCTTCTTCTTTTGCTATGGCAATTTCATCAAAAGGAAGTTTTTGACCATTAATTAATTGGTATTTTTCATGACCTTTTCCAGCAAATACTATCATATCTCCTTCTTTTGCATTTTTCACAGCATATTTTACAGCTTCTTCTCTATCTGATATTTTTATTACTTCACAAGAAGAACCTTCAAAAGATTTTGCTATATCATCTATTACATTCATTGGGTCTTCAAAGTCTGGATTATCTGCTGTAAGTATTGCTACATCACATTCACGAGCAGCCACATCTCCCAACTCTTTTCTTCTTATTTCAGTTCTTCCTCCTACAGAGCCAAATAAACATATTAGTCTGTTATGATCATAATTTTTAAGAGTTTGTAATATATTTTCTAAACTCACTCCATTGTGAGCATAATCAACAACTATTGTTGCATATGGAAGTATTGGTAAAACTTCAACTCTTCCGTTTACCTTTGCATTTTTTAATGCATCCACCATTATTTCTCTTTTTACTCCTAAGTATTTGCAAACAGCTATTACAGCTAAAGCATTATATATACTAAAAGTTCCTGGAGAACATATATAGCAAGGGAATTTTTCTTCTTTTGTATTACATTCAAAACTTACTCCTAAAGAGTCTATTTCTTTTGAATAAACTATATTATCAGCAGTTAAATCCGCATTATTTTCTATGGCAAAAGTTTCAATATTGCATGTTGCTGCATCTATTATATTCTCAGCATATTTATCATCTATATTTATAATTCCATGCTTAGCCATTTTAAATAATCTAGCTTTACATTGTAAATAATGTTCAAAAGTAGGATGCTCTTTAGGACCTATATGGTCTGGTGATAAGTTTGAAAATATTGCCACATCAAAATCAACATCTTCTACTCTATTTTGCATTATTCCACCTGATGAAACTTCCATTGACACACATTTCACGCCATTATCAAGCATTTTTCTAAATATTCTATGAAGTTCATAACTTTCTGGTGTTGTATTAGCAGTTACTTCATAAGTGCCATTAAAGAATGTACCATTCGTACCAATAACTCCTGTATTTATACCAGCTTCATTTAGTACTGTAGCAATATAATTTGTGATTGTTGTTTTCCCCTTTGTTCCTGTAACACCTACTATCTTTAAACTTTCAGATGGTTTATTAAAGAAGTTATGAGATACTCTTGACAAACTTATTCTAGTATCATCAACAAATATTTTAACAGCATCTTCTGGTAGACCCATAACATTTTTATCAGATTCCATTCCACTTTGAAGTAAAAATATTCTAGCTCCATTATCATAGGCATTTCTTACAAATTTATGTCCATCTACTGTTTCTCCCACTAAAGCAACAAACATAAATCCATCTTCACAATTTCTAGAGTTATAAGCTATATCTTTTATTTCAATTTCATTAATTTCTTCTAAAGGTAAATTTGATGTAAAACTTACATCTTCCATTAGTTTAAATAATTTCATAACATACTTCCTTTCTCATTCTAAAAAATAGAGTAGATTACCTACTCTATTTTAATTTTCTCCCACTTTTTATTATAGTTTCTCTAGCTAACATCTCTAAAGAGTCTATATAAAAATGGCCATCTAAATTATTGTCATTTTTTAATATTGATAGTTCAGTACATCCTAAGATTACACCATCACAATTATTTTCTTTCAAGTATTCTACTATGGAATTAAATTTATTCATATCAGCACTTTTACCACTTTTTATATCATTATAAATTATATCCATTACTTGAGATTGTCTATTTTCATCAAGAATCATATATTCAATTTCATACTTTTCACACATATCTTGATATAAATTAGTTTTTATATTTCCTGTCGTTGCAAGAATTCCTAGTTTTTTATGATTAGTAGCTTTAGCATGTTTTATTGTCTCTTCTACTATATTAAGCATTGGTATATTAATGCTATTTGCTATTTTATTGTAAAAATAATGAGCTGTATTACAAGTCATTGCAATAAAATCTACACCATAATTTTCTAACTTTTTCGCATCATCAATTAGAACTTTTGATGGATCTTCATCAGATTCACCAACTATAAAAGCAGTTCTATCTGGTGTTGTTGCTCTATTTGTTATTATCATATCAACGTGTTCTTGATCAATCTTTGCATCTGTCATATTTACAACCATCTCGTAAAAATAAACAGAAGCCATTGGTCCTAATCCACCTAAAACACCTACAGTTTTATTTTTCATATTATCACCAATCTACTTGCAATATTTTTTATATTTTCTAAATTGATTCACATAATAAAGGAATATATATGAACTTCTCTTTAAGTTTCCTTTTAAGTCAGCTTTATATCCAAAAGATGTTGCTGATTTACCTTTTGTATCTAGTTCTTTACATTTTTTAACTAATTCAGGATCTTTTACATATTTGTAAACAACTTGTTTTGGTATACATCTCCAGAAGAATGGTTCTTTTTGAACTTTTAAGTCAAGTTCTTTATTATAAACTCTATCTTCAACTACATATTTAGCTATGTTGTTTCCTGAAGAAGTTACATAGTAGTTACTTCTACCTTGTCTTAAGTTGATTTCAAATACTTTGTATTTATTGTCTCTTGCATCGTATTTTATATCAAAGTTTGAATATCCTGTGTAGTTAATTGCTTCTAAGAAGTTTTTAAATTTAGTCATAACTTCTTCATCATATTCAGTAATGATAGCTGCATGATTTCCTATTCCCTTTGGAGTATGTTCTTCTAATAAAACATGTCCTAAACATTGCATTTTAACTTTACCATTTTGGTCTGAATAGCAAGTTAAAACTCTCATATGTGAGTCATCTCCAGGTATATAATCTTGAACTATCATAGATTTTTCATAACCATGAGAATATATTTTTTCTATTTCTCTTTTGAATTCTTCTTCATCTTGTATAAGATAAGCTTTATTCATTCCTTCAAAAGCATTTTGGAAGAATGATATACTATCAGATGCCTTTAATATAACTGGATAATTAAATCCAAAATCACCTATCTCATCACCTTTATTGTATATATATGTTTTTGGATAATCTAAACCATACTCTTCACACATATTGTAGAATAATTCTTTTTCTATTAGTTTATCTTTAAGCTCAGCTCCTATATAAGGCACTATATATTTTTCAGATAAAACATCTCTATAATCTATTATTAATTCAGCATACTCATCCGTACATCCATGAATTATAAGTTTTTTATTAGGTTCAGCAAGTTCATCTGCAGTTTTTAATAAAACTTTTATAAACTCATCTTTATTTCCCATATTAGGATCTATTCTAAAATCTATTATATTACTATCTTTTGTTGCTCCAAGTAACATTTTACCAAATGCAATTGATTTTACTCCATATGCTTCATGATAAGCTCTAGCTACAGAGTAGCAGTTTATATCTCCACCAACCAATACGGGTTGAATTTTAATCTTCTCCACTTTTTCCACCTCTTATTCAATTTAAATACATTGGTTATTATACTGTATTTCTTATAGTTTGTCAAAAATATGACTATTTAAAAACTAGCCTTTTTTATTGAAATTTCAAGGCTTATAGCTTATTTCTTTGTATGATTTTTATATTATAAAAACATTTTCATTTATTATTTTCTATTTTTCGTCATATTTATAATCTTACTAATTTAATATTATTTATAAAAAAACTGCCAAATATATATTTATTTGACAGTTTTTTATCACTTTAAGTTTCTTTAATTAAACCTTTTTTGTATGCCATTAGTAAAAGATTCAAATCGTTAATTTCTTGAAGTATCTTTTTCCCATCATAAGTATCTCTTACAAACATTCTCTGGTCTCTTTTTTCTACTATTATAGATGTAGACAATATATCATTTTCATGTAAAATGCAATCTTCTGCTGAAGAGAAAGGTTCATGAGATACTAATTGCATCATTTGTGAATTATAAATCAAAGTATACCCAGCTATTCCAGTTTTACCTTGATATGCTCTAGAAAAACCACCATCTATAGCTAAAATCTTACCTCCTGCTTTGACGGGACTTTCTCCATTTTTACTTTTCACTGGCACATGACCATTAATAATATGGCCACTTTCAAAATCTAATTCAAACTCATCAAAAACTTTCTTAAGTATATCTTCTTCTTCTCTTAATGAATAATATGGATTTTTATTTTCCTTATGACTTTCTTTATCTTCTATAAAATATCTTTCATAAGTTGTCATATCATCTTTTCCAAATAAAGAAGAACATTTACCTGTCCATAAATACCACATCATATCCTTTCCATATTCTTTATCAGGATGATTTTTGTCAGAGAAGTATCCTTTTCTTATATAAGATTCCATTTTATCCATTAAGGCTTTTCCTTTATATTCTTTATTTCCTATTTTCATAGACATAAAATCTCCATCATCTGTCAGTGGTATACATCCATGAACTAATAAATTTCCATTTGTTTTTAAGTATATACTTCCCTTGGAGAATAAAAATCCAATATGTTTTTGAAGTTTATCACTATTTTCAAAAGATATGGCTAGTTTTTCGATTACAGATTCTTCCCCTGAAGTTAATTTATATGGATTTTTAGGGTCTATAGTTGGAAAGTTCTTGTCATTCAATTTATAAATTTTTCCTTTAAGTTCTATACAACCTTCATCATAGTTTACTTTATCAAGTAAAAGTCTATGATTCATCTCAAATTCAGGTCTTCTTTTTATTATTTCCGCTTCTAATTTAAATTGAATTATACTTATAGCTTTGTGCATTTTAGCTATTAAAGATTTTTCTGTTTTAGAAGCTTCATCATCACTCATCTTAGGCATAAACTCTGTACATGGGTCATCTTTATATGCTTCTAGAGCAAAAGTTGCTAAGGGAAGTATATTTATTCCATAAATATCTTCTACTATATCTAGATTGGCATATCTAGCTGATATTCTTATGGCATTAGCTACACAAACTTTCTGACCTGCTGCTGCACCCATCCATAATATATCATGATTTCCCCATTGTATATCCACATTATGATAATTCATAAGAGTATCCATAATTATATCAGGTCTTGGACCTCTATCATAAATATCTCCCACAATATGTAATCTATCTATAACAAGCTTTTGTATAGCCTTAGATACTTCAATTATAAATACTCTTGCCCTATCTGTATCAACTATATTATCAACAATACTTTTATAATATTCCCCTTTGTGAGGACTACTTGAATCAGGATGTAATAATTCTTCTATAATATATCTGAAATCTTGTGGAAGAAACTTTCTTACTTTTGATCTTGTATACTTACTAGAACAATATCTAAGAAGTTCTATTAGCCTATGAATAGTTATTCTATAAAAATCTTCTATTTCTTCTTGTGTTTCTTCTTTTTCGATTAAATCAAGTTTTTGTTCTGGATAATATACAATAGTAGCTAATCTTTTTCGTTCGCATTCTATCATAGTATTTCCAAACAATTCTTCAATTTTTCTTTTAACTACTCCTGATGCATTTTTTAATACATGTACAAAAGGTTCATATTCTCCATGTATATCTGATAAAAAATGCTCCGTTCCCTTTGGAAGATTTAATATAGCTTTTAAGTTTATTATTTCTGCGCTGGCTTTGGATATAGTTGAATATTGTTTAGATAATAATTTTAAATACTTTAATTGACTATTTAAATAATCGTCTGAAACTTCATATATTTCTTTCATTTTGTTAATATTCCTCTCTCTAAGTTACTTACTTCAAATAATTATATCATATATTTCCAATTTAATATTATTCACATGCTTTAATAAATTCTTCTTCTGTTTGTGTCATTACATATACTCCGTTTATTTTTCCAAAATAGTAAAGTCTATCTTTTCTACAAGCACCTACACATCCTATATGAACATTTTCCTTTCCAATTCTATCTATTAATTTATTCACATTTATTTTTGAACATTTTGGGCATACCTTTATTAATTTAGCCATATTTTTCTCCTTTTTAATTTATATCTTCACTAATACTATTTCTTAATATGCTTTTATTAATACCCAAAATATCCTTATATAAGTCTAATGAAATTAAAAAAGGATGAGTTTCCTCATCCTTTTTCGGAAGGTTAAATTTTTCAGAAATTATTGTTTATGGTTACATTGATTTGCTGATGAACATCCATTGCAACCACAAGAACAACCGCTATCTTCTCCCTTTCCTTTTTTTATTAAATTTCTAAATAGTAAAATTACTATTATGATAGCGCCTATACCGATTACGTAATTTATCATACTATCATCCCTTTTTAAATTACATTAGCTTAAAGAATTTTTAAATTAATAATATTATTTTAAAAATCTAAAAGATAAATCCACATATTATATAAACTATAAATGCAACTATCCATGCAGTTAACATTTGGAATCCTATAGTTTTTAGAGTATCTTTCCAGTTACCCATTTCTTTTTTGATTGCTCCAACTGCTGCAAAACAAGGCATACAAAGTAAGTTAAATGCCATATAAGAAAATGCTGCTGCTTTAGTAAATGCTGCTGCAACACCTGGTATTGCTGCACTACCTTCCATAGCTGCTTCTGCTATAGCATCACTAGCTCCATATAATACACCAAATGTTGAAACTATATTTTCTTTTGCTATCCATCCTGTTACAACGGCAACAGATGCTTTCCAGTTACCAAATCCAAGTGGTGCAAATATCCACTGTATACTTCTACCAATTGTAGCTAATATACTGTCTTCCATTTCACACATTCCACCTAAATTAAAGTTTGATAAGAACCAAATTAATATTGTAGATCCTAGGATTATTGTTCCAGCTTTTATAACAAATCCTTTAACTTTTTCCCAAGCATGTATAAGTACACTTCTTAAAGTTGGTATTCTATATTGAGGAAGTTCCATAATAAAGTTTGAAGCTTCTCCTTTAAATACGAATTTACTTAAAATAAGTGCTGATATAACTGCTACAACTAATCCTAACATATAAATTGAATATACAACTACAGTTTGATTACTTCCTGCAAACAATGTTGCTGCAAACATTAGATAAATTGGTAGCTTAGCTCCACATGACATAAAAGGTGTTATAGCTATTGTTATTTTTCTATCTCTTTCATTTTCTAATGTTCTACTTGCCATTACTGCTGGTACTGAACAACCAAATCCCATAAGAAGAGGTATAAATGATTTTCCACTTAAACCAAATCTTCTAAATAATTTATCCATTACAAAGGCAACCCTTGCCATATATCCACTATCTTCAAGAATAGACATTAATAAGAATAATACTAGTATTTGTGGTAAGAATGATATTACACCACCAAGTCCTGCAAGTATACCATCTCCAACTAACGATAATGCCCATTCACTTGCTCCCATATTTTCTATGGAAGTAAGTATAGTTTCTGTTAATGGTCCATCCCAAAAATCTCCTACTATAGTTTGTAACCATACACCAATGCCTAAAGGCCCTTCACCAAAAGTTATTTTAAATAATCCATACATAATTACTAAAAAGGCTGGTATAGCTATTATTCTATTTGTAAGTACTTTATCGATTTTATCAGAAGTTGTTTCTATTCTAGTTCCATCTTTTTGAACTTGTCTTTTTACTGATTTTGAAACTACATTTGAAATAAATTTATATCTTTGGTCTGCAATTTCACCTTCTGCATCACCATTTAATTTTGCATTTGCTTTACTTACTATAGGTTCTATTTTATTTTTCATATCAGAAGATAATTTTTCACTTTCAATTGGGTCTTCTTCTAATAATTTTATACTTCTCCATCTTGCATTTACATTTTCATTGCCTTTATTATTTTCATTTATTTGAGATAAAATATCTGCTAAAAAATCTTCCACATCTTTAGAATAAATGTTTAATTCTTTATTTTTTTCTTTGGAAACTTTTTTAACTTCATCCATTAATATATCTATATTTTTACCATTTCTCGCAACTATTGGTACAACCTTTACTCCTAATGCCTTTGATATTTTATCTATATCAATTTTTGTTCCACTACTTTCAACTTCATCCATCATATTAAGAGCCACTACTGTTGGAATACCTGTCTCTAATATTTGAAGGGTCAAGTACATATTTCTTTCTATATTTGTACCATCAATTATATTGATTAATACATCTGGTTTTTCTTCTACTATATAATTTCTTGCAACTATTTCCTCTGCTGAATAAGGTGATAGCGAATAAATCCCTGGTAAATCTACTATCGTCATTGCCTTATCTTTTTTATATTTTCCCTCTTTTTTTTCAACTGTAACACCAGGCCAGTTACCAACATGTTGTTTAGAACCAGTTATTTCATTAAAAAGAGTTGTTTTTCCACAGTTTGGGTTTCCTGCCAATGCAATACTTAAGTTTTTGCTTTTTTCTAATGTAATACTTGAGCTCATCTTTATCCCCTTCTTTTCTATAATTGTTCTATTTTTATTTGCTCTGCTTCGCTTTTTCTAAGGCTAAGTTCATATCCTCTTAAATTAACTTCTATAGGGTCGCCTAAAGGTGCCACCTTAACTATTTCAATTTCTACTCCTGGAGTAATTCCCATGTCCATTAACCTTCTTCTTGCTGGACCTTTTTCTCCAAGATTTACTACTCTACCTCTTTGACCAGGTACTAATGCTCTTAATGTTTTCATAAATTCCCACCTACTATTCTACAACTATTTTATTAGCCATTGCTTTGTTTATAGCTATTTTTGTATTTTTTATTAATAATATTATTCCACTTGGATTTTCTGCTACAATTTCAATTTGTTCTCCTGGAAGAAATCCTAAACTTTGCAAATGTCTTTTTACTGAGTCTTTACCTCTTAGTTCTTTTATTTTTTTTATTTCACCTAGAGAAACCATAGATAATAACATTTCATCATCCCCTTTATTTATCTTCAATTGAAATCTAATTCTTATTGATAATAGCTTTCATCTACTTAAATAGTAGCTCTATCAATATCTTATGTCAATATATTTATGGAAATAATTCTCATTATTAACAGATAAATATTATTATTTTATATTTTATTTATATTATATTTAGGATAAACTTTTTATTTTTTTAAAATTATATTTACAGGTGTTACATTTCCCATTACATTCATCAACTTTATCAAGACATTCTAAAAAAGAAACCTTACTATTATTGTAATGTCTTATCACAGGTATATTTTTTTTCTTAGCTTGTGTTTCTATCACTGTCTTTAATTTATGAGAAACTGTTGATGTAAACATTACTACAGCATTTGGACTTCCAAAATCCTTCAATGCTTTAGATGACATATTTAAAATCACCTTTGTTTTATATCCCTTTTCCTTTCCTAAGTTTATGTAATCCCTCTTCATTCTTTCATTTCCACCTACTACTAATAAAGTCATCTATCTCCCATCCCTTTCTTGCTTTATCTATCGATAATGATTATCATTTGTATTTAATATAAAAATATCAGTTTTTTTTATTTCTGTCAACCACCATTTTTTCAGACTACTTCACATAATTTTACATTATATTTCATTAATAGATTATTTTTTTTTAAGAATAATATATATAGACAACTTTTAGGAGTGATAATTTTCATGTTAGACAAATTTTTAATAAAATACGCTTCTCCCACTTTAGGTAAAATCAAAACTGGTAGTTTATTTAAGGTATCTAAAAATACAAAAATAAATTTAGAATATTATATGAAATACTACAATTCATTACTTAATAACTTTGATTTATATTTAGAAATCATATATTCATGTGATAAATACAGTTTAATTTATATCTATAATAAAGAAATGTTGATAAATGATATTAAAAATAAAAATATTAATAATTTTTTAAGAACATATGGTTATAGAGGTGACTTTACTGATGATTATATAATTTTTCTAAAAGAAAGATTTTGCACATTGAAAAAAACGCCTCATGAAATAGGTATTTTTTTAGGATATCCTCTTGATGATGTAAAATGTTTTATTAAATATGGAGGTAAAAATTTTAAACTTTTAGGATGTTGGAAAGTTTATGATGATGTTGAAAATTGCAGTAACAAATTCAAAGAATTTAAAAATTACAGAGACGAATTTACTTATTTATATGAAAATAACTATTCATTGAAAGATTTAATTAAGAAAAAAATATAAAAAGAGCTATGCATAAGCTTTATAATGCTTAGCATAGCTCTTTTTATATTAAGCAAATACTTTTATATCTGCTAATACTTTTTCTATATCTTCCACTATTAATTCTTCTGTTAAATGATAACGCTCATATAAAACATCTAGTTCTACACTATCTGTAAATTCTTTAGTTGCACCAAAGTTTAATACTCTCATTTGTGAATTTCCATAAAATCTTGCTATTTTTTCACCAAATCCACCATCAAGTATTCCATCTTCTAAAGTTATTACTACTTTATGATTTTCTTTTAATTCATTTAATAAATCTTCATCAACCCCAGTTATAAATCTTGGATTTATTAATGTTGCATTTATTCCTGTATTTCTTAATCTTTCTTGAACTTTTTTACCTAAGTGGAAGAATGAACCAAGACCTATTATTGCTACATCTTTTCCTTCTTCTACCATTACGTATTTATTTAATTCATCAAAGTTTGCTTCAACTCCAACACCTGTTGATACTACTTCCATATTCGGAACACGTATTGCAACTGGATGTTTATCTTGTTCTATAGCCCAATCAACCATAGCTAAATGTTCTTCTTTTGTTGTTGGAGCTAAATAAACCATATTTGGTATGTTTGATATTAGAGGTATATCAAATAATCCTAAGTGAGTTACATCACTTCCACTTATACCTCCCCAATATACCATTATTGTTGCAGGATTATTGTTTATTGCTAAATCTTGTGATAATTGATCATAAGTTCTTTGTATAAATGAACTTAAAAATGCTGCTACTGGTTTAGCACCTCTCTTTGCCATTCCTGATGCAAGAGCTATGGCATGTTCTTCAGCTATACCAACATCTACATATTGATCTTGTAATTCACTTCTAAATCTATTTACACCAACTATTCCTGGAGTAGCTGCTGTTATTGCTACTATAGATTTATCTTTTTTAGCTTTTTCTATTAAAAAATCTTCCGTTATGTCTCCATAAGATTTAACATATTCACCTTTAAATAGAGGCTCTTTAGTTTCTAAGTCAAATGGCATTACCCAGTGGAATGATTCTTTGTTATTTTCTGCATCTTCATATCCTTTACCTTTTATAGTATGCATATGAACTACTACTGGACGAGTAGTATCTTTAACTTTTTCAAAAGTTTCTATTAATGATTCTAAATTATTTCCATCTTTAACAAAATGATATTCAAATCCTAGTGATTTAAAGAAGTTATTATCTAATTTCCCTTCACTTTCACGAAGTTGTGCTAAATTTTTATAAAGCCCTCCATGATTTTCTGCTATGGATATATCATTGTCATTTACTAAAATTATTATATTTTTATTAGATGCTGCAGCATTATTTAATCCTTCATAGGCTTCTCCACCACTTAAAGATCCATCACCTATTATGGCTATAATATTTTCATTTGAGCCTACTGCATCACGTCCTTTAGCTAAACCACAAGCTAAACTTATTGAAGTTGACGTATGACCTATTGTAAAGAAATCATGCTCACTTTCTTTTGGTTCAGTGTATCCTGTAACAGTTTTAAATTTTTCTGGATTTATATATGCTTCTTTTCTTCCAGTTAACATTTTATGAACATATGATTGATGTGAAACATCATATACAAACTTATCTACTGGTGAATTAAATACATAGTGAAGTGCTATAGTAGCTTCTACCATTCCTAAGTTTGGTCCAAAATGACCTCCCGTAGTACTTACTCTTTTTATTAATACATCTCTTATTTCTGATGATAATAAATTTAATTCTTCTCTTGATAGAGATTTTAAATCTTTTGGTTCATTTATTTTATTTAAAATATTTAATGTCATATTTCCAATCTCCTTGTCGTCTATTTTTTTAGATGATTTTAAGTATACTCCTTAGAGTTGGCTCCAAGTCAATATTTTTTATTAAAATTTTTTTGCCAAAACTAAAAAACACCCAATCATTAAATTTTTAATATAACGATCGGGTACACTACTCTTTTATTTAATTTTTGCTATTATTAAAATCCTATAAGTTCATTACTGCTAACATATCCCCTTTGTAAAGCATCTTCTCTAAGATATGCATATAACTCAGCATTTGTACCTTGCACATAAGGATTAACATAGAAGATTCCTAGTATTCCTATTGTAAGTGCAGATAATATTTGCCATCCTATAAATGATAAATCTAAAACAAAAGTTTTCCACTTATTACCCTTCATCATTTGTTTACTTATTTCAAAAGCTCTTTTTCTACTTATTCCTGGGTTTTCACTTAATATATAAGGTATCATTCTGTATTCATAACTTTTAATTATACCTGGTATAATCAATAATAAAGTCCATAGCCACTGGAATAAGCCTTTCATAAACATAGTTATTATTGAATTTTTTAACTGACCACTTTTATAAACAAAAATTAGACTATCTAAAGTTTTTTCTTCTTCTCTAATTCCCATAAAGAAGTTATTCTTACCAATTTCTATAGGATAAACAATTAATAGTTTTATAGCAAATCCTATAAGCATACCAATTATAAATATTACTATAAATAATATAAAATATCCACTTGTGAAAAATGATTCTATAGCATCTAAAATATAATAGGTATCTTCATCTAAATCCTCTTCATAAAAATAATCATCATAGTAATCTTCATCATAATCATAGTCGTCATATATACTATTTATTCCTGAGTTAAAACCTGAGCTAAAAGAATTTTCTATTCTACTAGTAACACCGCTTCCAACTCCTGCGCTTAATATTAAAGAAATAAAACATACTAAAACTGATTTCCAATAAAATCTTTTAAATGATTGTTTCCCTTTTTCCTTCAATTTACTTCTAATCCACATATAAACCCTCCTCGTATTCTCATCTATATATTATATACCATATTTTGTATATAATTTATTACAATTTTCTATCATTTACCAATAAAAATTTACTTCTATTAAGTCACTGCGTTGGTGCTACACTTCTTGTCGCCAACGACTTCATCCGTTGCTCAAATTAATAAATAGGAAATTATATATTATCCACAAATCAGATAATATATAATTTCCTACTTATTAAAAATGGTGGACTTAAATAGTCCACCATCTTATATATTAACTAATTAATTTTTAATTTATATTAGTCAGCTAATCTCTTATAGCTATCTAATCTATCTTTAGCAGATTCTTCAGCTTGTGTGAATAATTCTTCTGCTTCTTCTGGGAATTGTTTAGCTATAGCTGAGTATCTTACTTGACCCATTAAGAAGTCTCTGAAACTTGCAGTTGGTTCTTTAGAATCAAGTGAGAATGGATTTTTACCTTCAGCTCTAAGAACTGGGTTATGTCTGTATAAATGCCAGTATCCAGCTTTAACAGCTTGTTCTTCGTTAGCTACACTTCTACCCATACCTTCTTTTATTCCGTGATTTATACATGGAGCATAAGCTATTATTAGAGATGGTCCATCGTAAGCTTCAGCTTCTACAACTGCTTTTACAAATTGATTGTAATCTGCACCCATAGCAACTTGAGCAACATATACGTTACCATAACTCATAGCCATCATACCAAGGTCTTTCTTTCTAGATCTCTTACCTGCAGCAGCAAATTTAGCCATAGCAGCAAGTGGAGTAGATTTTGAAGATTGCCCACCAGTATTAGAATAAACTTCTGTATCGAATACTAAAACATTTACATTTTCACCTGAAGCAAGAACATGATCAAGTCCACCATATCCTATATCGTAAGCCCAACCATCTCCACCAAGAATCCATTGAGATCTCTTAACTAGATAGTCTGCTCTTGATTTAACAGAGTCTAATAAAACTTTAGTTTCTTCAGTTTTTGGTTCAGCGTTATTTATTAATTCAACAACAGCTTTACTTGCTTCAACAGAAGCTTCACCATTATCTTTATTATTTAACCAGTTTTGGAATACTTGTTTTCCATCTTCATCTGTTGCAAGAGAAACAAGTTTTTGTATATCATCAGTTAATTTACCTCTTATTTGTTCAACTGCTAAATGTTGTCCTAATCCATATTCAGCATTATCTTCGAATAAAGAGTTAGCCCAAGATGGACCTTTACCTTCATGATTAACTGTATATGGAGTTGATGGAGCAGATCCTCCCCAAATTGATGAACAACCAGTAGCATTTGCTATCATCATTCTATCTCCAAATAATTGAGTAACAAGTTTGATGTATGCTGTTTCACCACATCCTGCACAAGCACCTGAGAATTCCATTAATGGTTGTCTAAATTGAGAACCTTTAACAGTATTTGGATTCATTATATCTCCTTTTGGAGCAACTTTAGTTGTATCTGCTGCATAAGCCCAGTTTTCAACTTCTACTTCTTGAGTTTCAAATGGTTTCATAACTAAAGCTTTTTCTTTAGCAGGACATACATCAGCACAGTTTCCACATCCTGTACAGTCCATTGGAGATACTTGCATTCTGTATTGTAATCCATCAAATCCTTTACCAGTAGCTTTCTTAGTTTTGAATGCTTCTGGTGCATTGTTTAATTCTTCTTCATTTACAAGAACCGGTCTTATACAAGCATGAGGACATATAAATGAACATCTATTACATTGTATACAGTTTTCAGTTATCCATTCTGGAACATTTACTGCTACACCACGTTTTTCATAAGCAGCAGTACCATTAGGGAATGTACCATCTTCATATCCTAAGAATGCACTTACTGGTAAATCATTACCTTTTTGTGCACTCATTGGTCTTAATATATCTTTTATGAAAGCAGGTTCTTCAACATCAACTATTCCATTTCTTTCATCTACTGCATTTGCCCATGAAGAAGGAACTTCTACTTTAACTAATGAGTTTATACCAGCATCAACAGCTTGGTAGTTCATGTTAACTATTTTTTCACCTTTTTTACCGTAAGCTTTTTGTATAGAATCTTTTAGATATTTAACAGCATCTTCCACTGGTATTATATCAGCTAATTTAAAGAATGCAGCTTGACATATCATGTTTATTCTATTACCAAGACCTATTTCTTGTCCTATCTTAACAGCATTTATAGTGTAGAATTCTATTTCATTTTCTGCTATATATTTTTTCATTTCAGCAGGAAGGTGTTTTTCTAATCCTTCTTGGTCCCATATAGTGTTAAGTACAAATGTACCACCTTTTCTAAGACCTTGTAATAAGTCATATTTATATACATATGATTGGTTATGACAAGCTATATAATCAGATTCATCTAAAAGATATGTAGATCTTATCGGTTCATCACCAAATCTTAAGTGAGACATAGTTATACCACCAGATTTTTTAGAGTCATAATCAAAGTAAGCTTGAGCATATTTGTCAGTGTGGTCACCTATTATTTTTATTGCTTGTTTATTAGCACCAACAGTACCATCTGATCCAAGTCCCCAGAATTTACATCTTACTGTTCCTGGAACTTGTATTTTAATTGGGTCTGCTATTGGTAAAGATGTATTTGTTACATCATCTACTATACCTATAGTAAATCCATCTTTAGGTTGAGCTTGATTTAAGTTTTCAAATACTGCATTTAATTCAGTTGGAGTTGTATCTTTTGATCCAAGTCCATATCTTCCACCTACTACTAATGGAGATAATTCTGATTGACTAAGTACTTTTACTACATCTAAGTATAAAGGCTCAGCTGGAGCTCCTGGTTCTTTAGTTCTATCAAGAACACAAACTCTTTCAACAGTCTTAGGCATTGCTTTTAAGAAATGTTCAGCAGAGAATGGTCTGAATAAATGAACTTTTATCATACCAAGTTTTTCACCTTTAGCATTTAAGTAATCTATAGTTTCTTCTAAAGCTTCTGTAACAGAACCCATAGCAACAACTACATGTTTAGCATCTTGTGCTCCATAGTAATCAAATAAGCTATGTTTTCTTCCTGTTATTTCACTCATTTTTGCCATATTTTTTTCTACTATTCCAACTATGTCTTCATAGTATTTATTAGAAACTTCTCTTGTTTGGAAGTATATATCTGGGTTTTGAGCTGTACCTCTAGTTACTGGGTGATTTGGAGATAATGCTTTATCTCTAAATGCTTGAACAGCTTCTTTATCTAATAATTTTTCATAATCTTCATTTTCCATTAATTCAACTTTTTGAATTTCATGTGAAGTTCTAAATCCATCAAAGAAATGTAAAAATGGTAGAGAACCTTCAATTGCTGACATATGGGCAACTGGAGCTATATCTGCAACTTCTTGAACTGATCCAGAAGCTAACATTACAACACCTGTTTGTCTTGCAGCCATAACGTCTTGGTGATCACCAAATATTGATAATGCTTGAGCAGCTAATGCACGAGCAGTAACATGGAATACTCCTGGTAATAATTCACCAGCACATTTATACATGTTAGGTATCATTAATAATAAACCTTGAGAAGCTGTAAATGTAGAAGTTAAAGCTCCTGCTTGTAAAGAACCATGAAATGCACCAGCAGCACCTGCTTCAGATTGCATTTCAACAACTTTTACCTTTTGTCCAAATACATTTTTTCTTCCTTGAGATGACCATTCATCAACTAATTCAGCCATAGTTGAAGATGGTGTTATTGGATATATAGCGGCAACTTCTGTAAATGCATAAGCAACATGAGCAGCAGCTGTATTTCCATCAACTGTTTTCATAAATTTAGCCATTTTATGTTTCCTCCTTAATTTTACCCTAAATACTATACAGTTTGTATTTGTATAAAACTATTAATTTTATTAGAGTCATAAGTACTTGTCTACTTACAAAATACTTTCAGTGTAAAATAATTCTTCAAAATAACTGAAAGTCCTTTATAATTGTGACATTTTTTTTAATTCAAATATAAAAGTTTTTTATTTTATAAATTTTTTTTTAATAATACATAATATTAATACCCTTTAGCTTTACTTTTAAAACAAATTGATTTAAATGATATATATAATTAATTTTAAAAGTTTAACTTCACTAGTATTTGCATCTAAAGGAAATCCTATTACATTTCATACTTTAATACTAGTATGTTCTAATTGTGATTATCATTTCAATATATGTATATATTAAAGTATGGCTAGTAATACAAGTTTTTTAGTTACTTTTATATTATGTAATATTTCCTATAAACCTTATAAATATGTACCATTCTATTTATAAGGTAAAATTTTGTCAAGAAATATACTTTCAATAATATGTTAGCACAACTAAATCCTTTTTTAAAGAATAGCTTCCTTTATTTTCATAAATATATTTCTATAAAAATATTATTTTTCCTTAAATAGTAACGATGTATATTTCTAATTTTATAACAATCAACTAATAATATATATTTCTTAATTCTTATATTAATATATTATTCCCAATCAAAATATTTATCAATAAGGCACTATTTTTATACATAGTGTCAAAAAAGATACTATTGTAGTTACCTAAAATATACTAATATAGACTTTTACAGTATTTTATGTTTTTTTTTATTTTAATAAATGATATAATTTTTTTGTGACATAAAAAATTATATACATTAGAGGTGCAAAAAAATGAATACTCTTCCTAACTTTCATGACTCTTGTCATAATAGGAAAGACTGCAAAAAATTTGATACTTGCCCCATGATTTTAGTACATAAATTAATTTCAGGTAAGTGGAAAATTTTAATCATCTGGTATTTATGTGGTGGGTCATTAAGATTTACTGACTTAAAAAAGAAGTTGCCAAATGTTACTCAAAAAATGTTAACTAATCAACTTAGAAGTTTAGAAGAAGATGGATTAATTTATAGAAAAGTTTATCCTGTATTTCCTCCTAAAGTGGAGTATGGTTTAAGTGAATTAGGCGAGAATATTGTTCCCATGCTAAAAGAAATGTATAATTTTGGGATATTATATTCAAAAAATAAATAATAAAAAGGGTATGTGCATGGCACATACCTTTTTTATTAATATAAATTTATTTAACTAATTCTACTAAGTCTCCATTTTTAACACCAGCAGCATTTCCTTCTTCTAAGTCAACGTGCATTTCTAATGCGAAAGCAGCATTAGCTCTAACTAAAACATTGTTGAATAATAATGCTCTTTCACCTTGAGTTTGAACAGATACTATATCTTTATCTTTAACACCAAATTTTTCAGCGTCTTCTAAGCTCATGTGTATATGTCTAGCAGCTACTATAACTCCTCTTGACATTTCTACTTCACCTTTAGGTCCTACTAATTTACATCCTGGAGTTCCTTCAACATCTCCTGATTGTCTAACTGGAACTGCTATTCCTAATCCTCTAGCATCTGCTAAAGAAACTTCTACTTGAGATTCTGGTCTAACTGGTCCTAAAACTCTCATTTTAGTTGATCCTTTAGGTCCTACTACTTCTACCATTTCTTCGCAAGCGAATTGTCCTGGTTGAGATAAATCTTTTTTGTGAGTTAATTCGTATCCTTCTCCGAATAAAGCTTCTAAGTCTGCTTGACTTAAGTGTATATGTTTATTTGATAATGCTATAGGTAATTTCATAAATATAACCTCCCAAATTTTTATTTTATATAATTATTTCTAATTATTTATCTGCAATTCAATTATACATAAATTTCTATATAAAATCAAACTATAATGATTATTTTGATAATTTCTTTAATAAATTAAAATATCCAGGGAATGAAATATCAATACATTTATCATTATCTAAAATAATACTTTGATTGCTAATTAAATTTGCAATGGAAAATGACATAGCAATTCTATGGTCATTAAAAGTTTTTATTGTTCCTCCACTTAAAGATGATTTGCCTTTTATTATCATTCCATCTTCTAATTCTTCAACATTTGCTCCTAGTAATTTTAAATTATCAACTACTGATTTTATTCTATTACTTTCTTTAACTTTTAATTCTGCTGCATCTTTTATAATAGTGTTTCCTTCTGCTCTAGTTGCTAATATAGCAATTATCGGTATTTCATCAATTAATTTTGGAATTAAATCTTTATCTATGGTAGTTCCAATCAAATTAGGACTGTAACTTACTAGTATATCGCCAACTTTTTCACCACAAATTTTGCGCTCATCTACTATTTCAATTTTTCCATTCATTTTCTTGATTACTTCTATAATTCCCACTCTTGTCTCATTTAAACCAACATTTTTTATTAATACTTCTGAGCCTTCACAAATCAATGCCCCAACAATTATAAATGCTGCTGAGGAAATATCTCCTGGTACATAAATATCTCTATTAAACAATTCCTCGACTGGATTTATTTTTATATCCAGATTATTTACTTGTATATCTGCTCCAAAAGATTTAAGCATTATTTCAGTATGGTTTCTACTTTTTACTTTTTCATGAATAAAGCTTGTATCATCTCCATATAAACTAGCTAAAATTAAGGCTGATTTTACTTGAGCTGATGATACTGGCATATGGTAGTCAATATGTGTTAATTTTCCACCTTCAATTGTTATAGGTGTTAAATTGGCATCATCTTTACCAGTAATTATTGCTCCCATTTGTCTAAGCGGATCTGTAACTCTTTTCATCGGTCTTCTTCCTATAGATTCATCTCCTATGATAGTCGTCTTAAAATTTTGTCCTGCAAGTATACCCATCATAAGTCTAATAGTTGTTCCTGAGTTTCCAACATCCAAAAGTAAATTATCTATATTATCATTAGTTTTTAATCCTCTTAGTCCCTTTCCTGTAACATAAACTTCATTGTTATTTATCTCTATATTAACACCCATTTTTCTGAAGCAATTTACAGTAGATAAACAGTCTTGTCCCATTAAAAAATTGCTAATTTTGTTTTTTCCTTGTGATATGGATGAAAACATAATTGCTCTATGAGATATGGATTTATCTCCTATTAATTCAAAACTTCCTTTAAGCATTATTACACTCCTTTATTACTTTTAAAATAAGTTCTTCTTTTATATTATCAAATACCTTCACCCTTCCATTATCAACAGGAAGCACTAAGTTTATTTTAAAGAAACTATTTTTCTTATCATTTTTCATTATATTGAATATTTCACTAATATTGTCATAGTCAAATGTTGTAGGTAAGTTGAATTTTTCACATAAGTTTAAAAATTGTTTGTAATATTCTTCTTCTATTAGATTATTTTCCAGTGACAATTTAAATGCCATATTCATTCCTATAACTACTGCTTTTCCATGACTTATATGACATAGTTTTTCTATTCCATGAGCAAATGTATGACCAAGATTTAATATTTTTCTAAGTCCACCCTCTTTTTCATCTTTATCAACCACGTCTGCTTTTATCTTTGCACAAATTTTTACCATTTTTAATAAAACTGTTGTTTTTCTATCAAGAATATCTTCATAATTATCTATTAAAAACTCTAAAAAGTTTACTTTTTCTTCACAAGCATTTTCTTCTATAAAAGCATATTTGATAACTTCACCAATACCACTTATATACTCTTCTTCTGGTAAAGTTTTTAAAGCTTCTACATTCATATAGGTGATTTTAGGTTGATGAAAAGCACCTATTATATTTTTACTATTACCTAGATTTATACCTGTTTTTCCTCCAATGGAAGAATCCACTTGTGCTAGTAAAGATGTGGGAACTTGTACAACATCTATTCCTCTCATATATGTGGCTGCCACAAAACCAGCTAAATCTCCAACAACGCCTCCACCTAAAGCAATTATTAAAGATTTCCTACTAAGATTTACTTTTATACAGTACTCCATTATTTTTTGGTAATCTTCCAGTGATTTCGATTCTTCTCCTGGATTTACTATATATTCATAAATAAACTTTCCTTTAAGGTGCTTTATCATTTCCTTTAATTGATAATTATATGTGTTATAATCACAAATAATAAAATAAGCGTCATATATTTCATTTAACTTTTCAACTGAGTCAACATTACAAGCTTCACATAAACTCTTTTGAAGATTTCTGTATCCTTCATCAATATATATTTTACAAGTATTATTGATTATTTTTTCCATCCTCTATCACCTAACCTTTTAACATAAGAGTTGTAGTTGTTTTTTATGTCTTCTAGACAATCTCCTGAAAATTTTTCTAGGAAAAACTTGCAAATTACAAATGCTACCACATTTTCACATACTATAGAACATGCTGGCACTGCACAAGAGTCAGAACGTTCTACACTAGCTTTATATTTTTCCAAAGTATTTACATTTATTGTGTCTAAAGGTTTATATAAAGTTGGTATTGGCTTCATAACACATCTAATTATTATCTCTTCTCCCGTTGTCATTCCACCTTCTATACCACCTAAATTATTAGTTTTTCTTTTTATTCCATCATTTTCTTCGTATGTAATTTCATCCATAACTTTTGAACCTGGTAATGAAGCTACATCAAATCCTAAACCAATCTCTACACCTTTTATGGCTTGAGTTCCCATTAAATGCATGGCTAAATTACCATCTATTTTTTTATCAAAATGTGTATAAGAACCTAGACCTGGAATAACATTTTTAACTCGAACTTCTATTATCCCTCCTAAAGTATCTCCTTCTTTTTTGGCTACATCTATTTTGTTTTTTATTTTTTCTTCTAAATCTTTATTAACGCATCTTATTTGGCTATTATCCACATTATTCTTTATATAATCAAATTCATAAACTTTGTCGTCTTTTACATTTCCAATTTGAACAACATGTGATACAAATTCTATATCAAAATTTTTAAGAACTTGCTTACAAATTGCGCCCACTGCAACTCTTGAAGCAGTTTCCCTTGCCGATGATCTTTCTAATACATTTCTTGCATCATCAAAATCATATTTTAAACAACCAACTAAATCAGCATGTCCTGGTCTAACATTTTCAACAATTCTACTCTCTCTATCTATTTCATCCATAGGAGACATAAAGTTTACCCAATTTTCAAAATCCTTATTTTTTATTTCAAATGAAATAGGTGAACCAATTGTTTTTTTACCTCTAACTCCACCAATTATATTTATTTTATCTTTTTCAATTTTCATTCTTCCACCACGGCCATATCCACCTTGGCGTTTTTTTAATTCTTCATTAATTTCATCTATATTAAGCTCTATATTCGAAGGAATACCATCAATTATAGTTATTAAACTTTGTCCGTGAGATTCTCCACTTGTTAAATATCTAAGCATGTTTTTTCTCCTTATAATAGTTTTTGTTTTATTTTAGTTTATCAAAATAAACTAAAAAAAGACATATATAATTAAATTGTATTGAATTATATATTTTTAACAACATTTTTTTGTTTTAATTTAAGGCTATGTTTTAAATTAGTGTTGATTTTATAAACTATTTTTATAATAAAAAATTAGGAGTTGATGGATGCTCCTACTTACAAGTTCGCATTATATTAAAATTGTGAATTATATTCTTAATTTCCTCCAATTTCAAATGTGCCTATTTCTGTTTTTCCATCCTCTTTATAGACAGGAATTGATTTATAATAGCCATATTTTTTAATATTTTTTTCTACAGTCTTCGTGTATTCTACTGCCTCCTTTGGATTATTAGGCTGATTTGCATTATCATAAAACTCATCTCTATAAACATATCCCGTCTCACCATTCTTCATCTCTACAGATATTAAGTCTGGTCCATCGTCATATTCTTTACTAGATAATTCACTTCCGTAAGTTTGTCCATCATTATTTTTCTTGACTTCATATACTTTATCTTTCTCATCAGTATATTCTAAATGATTTTCGGATTTAGTAAGACGACTAACTTCCATACCTGTTAAAGCTATTAATCCTATCATAATTACTATTCCCCCAATATGCCTCTTCTTAAATATCATTATATATTCCCCCTTCATTTTTATAAAATTAATACTATCATAATTATACCAATTTATTATTATGATTAAATAAAAATATAACTTTAAAAACATTCCTATTATTCCCATTATATAACAATTGCTAATTTTACTCACTAAATACCATTTTGAAATTTTCAAATATAACTGGCATATCTTCTGTAAATGTATATCCTAATTCCTTTCCTTCTCTAGAAAAGAAGTTAATATGTCCTTCCCTCCAGGACTCTAAATTGTCATCTTCTCCTTCAAGTTTACATATATCAAAAGTAATCTCTTTAAAAGGAATAATCATTACATTTGTAGTTTCTATTACGCATTTAGGAATACCTTCCCAATCTGTTACAATACTTATGAGGAATTCTATCTCCTCCAATTTGATAGGCCAGTAAACTACTAGATGTTGCTTGTTTTTGTCCTATAAGTACTAATCTCAGCAGTTCATTTGCCCACCTTTTAGTTAATTCAAAGTGAAAGGAATCTATATACTTAATATCTTTATCTCTATTTGTTTTCAACAAGAAATTTTCCCAAAATGTATTAATTATTTCTGCTTTTTCCCCCATATTCACTCCCCCATTAATGCTAAGTATTTTTAATTATTGTAACATTAGTAATAGTTGAATAGAGGTATATAAAATAAATTATATATTTTTATATAAAAAAGAGTTGTCTCTTTTTTATGATTTTAAAATCATTTTGAGACAACTCTTTTCTTAATGTATTTATATTATCTTAATTCTGGCCAATATTCTTTATTAGCTTCTATCATGTCATCTAATATTTGTTTAGCCACATTCATACTTGGAACTGTTTTATTTAATGTAAAGGCTTGTAATGCTTTTTCATAGCTATTTTCTATACAAGCTTCAACTATTAATTTTTCACAGTTTAATTGTTGCATCATTAAACCTTGTTGGAATAAAGGTATTGGACCTCTAGCAATTACTTCTGGGCCATCCTTACCTATGTATGCTGGAAGTTCTACCATTGCATCATATGGCATGTTTGGAATAGCTCCGCGGTTCTCAGTTATAACTAAGAAACGTGCATGTGTATCATTTTTAATTGCAACTGCTAAATCACTAATCCAATCTCCATGTGATCCTGCATAGAATGTTTTTTCATCAATTTTACCAGTTTCTAAATATCGAGCTACACCTTCAAATAAATCTTTTTCACGACCTTCCATTACCTCATTTGAACGAGTGCGGTTTGGATCTGTGTGTTCTACAGTTTCTTTACTTAAAAGATAGTAAGTTAAATAAGTATTTGGTAAATACTCTGGGAAACTTTCTAACATTGTATAAACTGATGTCCAAACATGATTCCAGCTACTTACAGCATGACGATTTCCTACACTTTGAGCTTTCTTAATTCTTTCAATATAAGATTCTGGTAATAAAATTTTATGTTCTTTTACATATTCTTTAATTTCTGCTAATAAGTCTCTACCCTTGTAATCTATTGATGTAAACCATCCAAAGTGATTTAAACCAAAATAGTCATAACGTATATTATGTACATCTTCTATATGTAATGACTCCGCTATCATGTCTATAATAGCTATTGGCATATCACATATATTTATAATTCTTGCATTTGGTCTTAACTTACGACAAGCCTCAGAAACAATGGCAGCTGGATTAGAATAATTTAATATCCAGTGATCTTTTTTAGCATATTTCTCTACATCATCAATTACTTTTATCATAGGATTTATTGTACGTAATCCATATGCCATTCCTCCACAACCACAAGTTTCTTGACCTACACAACCATATTTTAATGGAATTTTCTCATCTTGCTCACGCATTTCATATTTACCTACACGCATTTGTGCAAATATAAATGTTGCATCTGTATAAGCTTCTTTTTCATCATTAGTTACAGTTAATTTAACATCTGTTTTAATATCTTCTCTTAATATCCATTCTACAACAACTGCTACCTTATCTTGACGCTCTTTATCTATATCAAATAAACGAATTTCATCAAGATCTAACTCCTTTGCTCTTTGTGCAATTGATTTAACAATACCTGGAGTAAATGTACTTCCTCCACCTACAATAGTAATAATCATAATTTTTTCCCCCTATTTAATATTTATTTATAGTTAATATTCATATTTAACATGCTTCTAAATAACTTTCTACTGCACGTCTAACATCTGGTACATGAAGTCCAAAGATTATTTGTATATCTTTTCCTTTTCTCACAATACCACTATTAGGCATTAAATTAATTATATCTTCATTAATTTTACTTTCATCTTTAACATTAACACGTAATCTAGTAATACAATTTTCTACTGTATTAATATTTTCTTTTCCACCTAATCCATTGATTATATTTGCTATATCCTTATTAAGGTAAATTTGCTTTCTTGGCTCTTTATCAGCACTAGTATTCTCATCTTCACGACCTGGCGTTTTATAATTAAATTTCTTAATTAAGAAGCTGAATACTCCAAAGTATACAACTATTTGTACAAGCCCTAATAACATCATCACAGGCCAGTGAGTTTTTTCTACACCTACTGTAACATTCATTAAAATAGATGCTAATAGATTTCCTCCACAAAATGCTGTAACATCGAAAACTTTTAATAGGGCAATAAATAATCCAGATATTGCTGCATGTACAACAAATAATAATGGAGCACAGAATACAAACATGAAATCTATTGGTTCTGTTACTGATGCTAATACAGCTGTAACTACTAATGGAATTATTGATGCTCTAACTCTTTTCTTATTTTGCTTATAAGCTGTATGAATAAACGCTAATCCTATACCTATATAACCAAACATCTTTGTAAATCCAGTTGCCATATAGTAAATACTATCTGAGAAACGATCAACTGGTAAGTTCATTTCAGTCATAACTATAGCATAAGCTCCTGCAACTGTATCTGAACCAACTTGAAGTACTCCACCTAAATCCGAAAATTGGAATGGAGTATATATTAAATGATGAAGACCTGTTGGTACTAATATTCTTTCTAAGAATCCATATAAGAATAAACCAAATGTTCCTGTATTTTTAATTATATTTGCAACTGATGATATCCCTTGTTGAGCTAATGGCCATATGAAGTTCATCACTGCACCAAATAAAATAGCTGTAAAGAACATACATATAAAACTAAAGTTTGCTCCAGAATATATTTGTAAAGCTCCTTTGAACTTTTTCTCACTAGTACGATTAAATACATACCCTGTAATACATCCCAAGATAATACCACCAAATACACTTGTATCTACAACTTGAATTCCCAAAATACTAGCTTGTCCTGTACCTATTAAACCTAACATTTCACTTGGCTCAGCAAGTTGATTTAATGAAGTCAGTATCGTATTAGATGCTGTAAGGTACATTATGTAACTCATAAACCCTATTAATGCTGCTTTATGTTTTTCTTTTTTTGCTAATGCTGCTGGTATACCAATAGCAAATATAACAGAAAGATTATTAATAATAACCATTACACAGTTATAAATTAAATTTCCAAATATTTTAATTGGCTCCCATTGTAAAAATGGAATCATACCTGTTAGCATATTATTTGTAAGTAATACACCTATTACCATTAATATACCTGCGCTTGATAAATACATTAATGGTTGAACCATCGCTTTTGCAAATGTTTCTAATCCTCCAAGTAACTTCTCTTTCAAAACCATATCCTCCCTTATAATTTATTTTTAAAATTCTTCAAAATTTCAATTACATTAATTATTATCTTTTTGAACTCTTTAACTTGAAGAAGACACTACTTTAAATTTATATCTTTTAAAATTTAAATATTTTATATAAAAAAAGACCCTAAAAAGACATATATGTTAATATGTTATCTTTCTGGGTCTTGCCTGCATTACCAGTCACAATCCATTTAAATCTATAAAATTTTTGTTAAGTGTACTAATAGATAAACTTTTTCTGGTTTATCTAAAGTATATTTAAATTCTTTTTCAATATATTTATTTAACTTTTCTAAATACTCCTCATTTTTAGGATGATTTTTAAGTAAGTAAAAATACATCTCAATCATTTTATCATCCTGTAACGTTTCATTCTTAAAAATTCTTTGAGCAAGAAACTTAAGATGAGTCATAAAGCGTACTGTACTTAAATTTGATTCATCTAGCTCTATCCCATAACACTCTTTAATCAGGTCCATACTGCCTTTAACAAATTTTAAAGTATCATAAGCTAAGTTATCTTTTGATTGCATATTTACAAAATGTAGTGCTATGTATCCAGCTTCATCTTCCGGTAAACGAATATTACATATATTCTCTATAATATCTAAAGCTTTTAAACCTAACTCATATTCTTGTGAATACATAATCTTTATATCTGAAAGCATTAAATTTGGTAAAAAAATATTTTTCTTTGCTCTCTCTATGGCAAAACTGATATGTTCAATTAAAGATAGTATACCTTTATTGCTAAACTTGCCATCATTACCAGGTATAAGGCCAATAATTTTTTCAGATGCATCCATAACATCTGAATTAACATTCTTTAACATTTCTAAAAATTTCGTCTGCATATCGTTTTGAACATAGTAAATTTTTTCAATTTTATCTTGATTAACTTTATCTCCTGGACGTTTATTAAAACCTATTCCAAGTCCTATTAAAATAGCATCTTGTCCCTCATCTGTTACAGTAGCTAATGCATTATTATTAAAGATTTTTGCTGCTATCATATTGAATTAATCCTTTCTATTATTTGATAACTTCAATAACAGTATTTTGTCCTGCAACAACAGCTCCTCCTGTCATGCATTTAATATCTGAGAATTCACTTTGGTTTAATATAATGACCATTGTTGTACAATCAATTCCTTGAGAAATTAATGTCTCTCTTTCAAAAGTTATTATTGGATCTCCTTGTTTTACAATACTTCCTTGAGATACTTTATTCTCAAATCCCTGTCCCTTTAAATCTACTGTATCTACACCTATATGAACTAATACTTCTACGCCGTCATCAGAAAGTATACCAAAGGCATGTTTTGATTCTGGCAGAACTGTTATTTTGCCATCACAAGGTGCTACAACTATACCATTGTCTGGAATAATTGCTATTCCATCCCCCATTATTTTTTGTGAAAACGTAGAATCGTTAACTTTCTCAATATCAATACTGCTACCATCCACCACTGCTTGTATTTTGTAGTTCTTATTTCTTTTTAAAAAACTTAACACTATATTCCTCCTTATTAATATAAGGATTGCCTTACTTTAACGCAAAAAGGCATGAATCCTTAGAATAAAATAACACTCAAGAACTCATGCCTAATTTAATAGTTACACGTTTCAATTAATTATATTATAAAACGTTTTCAGATGCATTTCAACTATTTTTCTATTTTTTTCCATATATTTTATTTTTTATGAAATCCTAAATCTAAAAGTTTCTATTTATTAATATAATCCTCAGTTTTTGTACCATAGATAAATAGATTTTTAAATTCAAGTTCAACTTTTATACTTGACCAAATATCATTCAGGTTTTAGGTAGAACTATCTTTTATTTTGAGACAGCCCTTTAATTTAAATATCAAAATTTTTCTTGTAATAAATAAAAAGAGCTAAAAAGCTCTTTAAATTGATTTTATTTCCTTCATGTAGTTGTCTATCGATTCATTTAATTCCCTTTGAAACTCCTCATTTTCATCATAAGGTACTTCATCACTGTTGCTCATATATACATTTTCTATAAGCTTAGTATTTATACTTTTAAAGAATAAATCCATCACTATTTGACCACCTAAAAATTGATTTTCATATTCAGGCTGTCCTCCTACGGCTATAAACATACCCCTACGTTCCTTCTTTGTATCAATAGAAGGTTTTTTTAATATATATTTACTAGAATAAAAGGCCTGAGTTCTATCTACTACTGTTTTTACCTTTGTAGATATACTTTGGAAAAACATAGGACTTACCACAATAGTTCCCAGTGAATTATCAAAATCCTTATATAAATGAGTCATATCATCTTTTATTACACATTTTCCAGTTCTTTCACAATAACCACAGGCAGTGCAATAATCTATATTCATTTTATAAATATTTTCAACTTCATAGGCTATATTATTTTCATCTAGTTTCTTAGTTATATTTTCAATTATTTTACTACAGTTTTTACTTCTTCTAGGGCTTCCATTAATTATTATAATATGATTATTTTTTTCCATAACTCCTCCTAAATATTTTTAAGCATAAGTATTAAAATATCATCGTCATAATTGTCGCTATTTGAAAATTCTTCTGTTTCTTTCTTTAAACTTTCTACTATTTTGTCTCTACTATTTTGGTAATTATTTTTTACAAATTCTTTAAGTCTATCAAGTCCATACTCTTCTTTTTCTTGATTTTTTATTTCCAAAGTCCCATCAGTAAACATAAATATCATTGGAAAGTTTTCTATTGAAAAAGTGTTACTATGGTATTTTACTTCCGGTAATACTCCTATTGGTATGCCTTTTTTGCAATTTAAATTTTTAACAACTTCTCCATTATCATCAATAATTATAGGACTGTAATGACCAGCATTTGATACAGATAATATATTATTTTCTGTGTCAAATACACTTATTAGGGATGTGGCAAATACACCCATTTTATCAAATTCATCATATAATATTTTATTTAGATGTGTAGCTATTTCTCCTGGAGCTTTATATTGATAACATAAAGTTTTAAAAGTTCCCTTTATCATTGCCACCATATAGTTTGCTACTATTCCGTGGCCCATCACATCTGCTATTATAAAGGCTACTCTATTTTCATCTATTTTATGAGCATAATAAAAGTCTCCACCTACAACTGTAGCTGGTTTATGATAAAACTCTAATTCCTTTTGTTTATTGCATTTTATTTTACTATCATTCATTATAAGTTTTTGCTGCTTATTTAATATATTTAATTCCTTTGCAATTAATTTATGCTTTATATTTTGCTCACTATAATCATATAATTGTATGGCAACAGTAACTTGTTTTGATAATATGCTTAATATATTTAAGTCATCATCTTCATATTTTTTCCCATTGGTACATAAAATAACACCTATGTTCTGAGATTCATGACATAATCTATAAAATATATAGCTGTTTAAATCTTTATTTATCTTTTTAGCTTCTTCTTTATCATTTTCATATAATCCCGCCACACTCTTCTCTAAAAGTAAATCAATAGTTTGTTGTACATCAGAATTTCTTTCTTCTAACTTACAATAAGTTTTAAATAGCTTATTTTCACAATTGTTTTTATCTATTAATATAGCAGATTCTTCACTATTTGTAATTTTTTTAGCTATATCACTTAGATGAATTAAAAATTCATCTATATTTTTATTTTGATAAAGTTTTCTAGTAGCTTCGCTTATAAGTTCTAATGAATTTCTAAGCTTATCTATAACAAAATTCTTTTGACTATTTTTTTCTGTAATTTCTATGGATAAAGCAATTAAAGATGCTATAGATGAAACAAAATCAATATCCTCATCTTGTAAAATATCTTTTTCTGTTAAGAAACATGTCATAAATCCAACAACTTTTTTATTGTAGATTAAAGGAAAGACAATTCTTCCCACATAATGTTCTTTACTTGCTAAGTTTCTCTCCTTTGTTGCTCTTTCATCTTCAAATACATTTTTAATATAAATTATTTTTTTATTTTCTACAGCTTCATGTATATAATCAGGATAATCCCTATAAAAATCAAACTTTACACCTCTATTGTCATTAGATTTAAAAGTTTGTCTTATATATTCCAAGCTATTTGAACACACTAAGTAAGCATGTTTATAGTCATTATTATAAAATAAATTTACACATGCTTTCCTTGGAAAAACAACTTCTAGCATTTTTTCAATTATTTTATCCTTTATATCAAAAAAGTTAGTAGATTCTGCAACTAAAGAGGATATCTCCACTAAGTTTTTCATCTTCTTACTTATATTGCTCATAAATATACCCGTTCCTCCTATAAGATTTCCTTATTATAAAACTTATTGTAACATATTCTCTTTTATTTATATAGATAAATTACCTTACCTTATTTATAAATTGCATCAAAAAAGGGTATATTCATTTTATGTATACCCCAATTTAAAATTATTATTTATTCATAGAATTATTGTGAATGCTTAAAATTCTCATATATATTTTTTGCCGTATAAATAAAAACTATAATAAAACTTATGCCTATAAAATAATTAAATCCTGTCAACAAGCTAATTACTAAAAGTGTTATTAATAAATTAATTCCCTTTTTACCATTTTCATTTATAAAGTTATCTGCTGATACTTCTATATTGTTTTTTACATTTTCTATAACTTGTTTAACTTGTTTTTCATAACTTATCTTATAAACTAAATAAATTATTTCTATTAATAAAACACCTATTCCAAGAAATACTTTTACATGAAAAGAAATATAAAGTATGAAAAGAGCTAAAATTATCTTCAATCCTTTAAATAAAAAGCTATCTATTTTCAATGTTACATTTCTAATTTTTTTACATCCATTTCTAAGTTCATAATCCTTATGAGGCATATTGCTCATTTTAGTTTTTACAACTTCTGAGTAAAATAACTTAATAATACTATTTATCATAATTTCACTTCCTTTCCCCAAATTAATACCTCTTTTATTTACATTCTTGGTTATTTTTATTTTTTTTATACTTTATCTAAACTTTTATTAATAAAACTTTTTATTTTTTAAATTTTCTGATAAAAAGTATTCTATTTATAAATTGGGCAACAATAAAAGATAAGAACTTATTTTAATAATAGGAGTGGTCTCTTATGGAGATAAAAGAATTAGACTTAGAAACACGTAACAAAATTTATAGTCATACTAAAAGTATTTTGAGAAAATACCAAAAGGGAATAGTAACCGGCAAGTTAACAGCAGATAAGTTTGCTAAAAATATACTTTGTGATGATTATATTAATCATCTACTAAGTGAAGATTTATTAAACGAAGAAGATTTTAAATCTTCTTATATAGATTACATAAATACTCTTATTCATATTCAAAATGAAAATCTAGCAACTTCTCGCAAAAGAAAAAAAGAAAAGAAAAAAATATTACCGCCTAATGTTTCTCAAAAGCTAAAATTAAAAAAAATACTTCAAGACGAAGGATATGATTTAGTTATCCCTATTCAATACTTAAATAGTAATGATATGGATAGTATAATCAAATATATTGAAACGGGAGATATCGATTTAGGAAATGAGCGAATTTACAATTACATACAAAAAACTAATCTTAGTTAAAAAAAAGCACTACTAATTAAATTTTAGTAGTGCCTTTTAAATAAAGGAATTTAGTTATCCCATAGCCTTTTCTAACTTTGATAAATGTTGTATTGGATAATATCTTAATAATTCTCTAAATTGTTCCACACTTAAACCTTCTGTGGTAGTGTATATTTTTATTTTTTCATCCACATCTGCATTAATAAAGTCTTGTTTAATTTTGTCAAAATCTACTGCTATCATAGTAAACACTCCTTATGTATGATTAATATTATATATAGTGTTATTTTAACCAAGACATTTATTTTTATTTATATTCTATACAAATGGAAATAATCCTAAATGTTCAAATAATATTTTAAGACCTATTAGTATTAATATTATACCACCGGCTGCTTCTGCTTTTGATTTATATTTTGTTCCAAAAACATTACCTATTTTAACTCCAACTGCTGATAAAACAAAAGTTACTATACCTATAAATGATACTGCTGGTATAATATCAACTTGTAAAAATGCAAATGTAACACCTACTGCAAGGGCATCTATACTTGTTGCAATGGCTAACATTACCATATTTTTAAATCCTAGTTGATTTACTTCGTCTTCACCTACTGCAGTTTCAGCTAAGTCAACTAAATCATCATCTTTTGCAAAAGATTCTCTAATCATATTTATTCCTATAACGCCTAATAAAATAAATGCTATCCAGTGATCAATACTAGTTATATAGTCCTTAAATTGTACTCCTAAAATAAATCCTATCAATGGCATACCTGCTTGGAATCCACCAAAATATAGACCTACCTTTGAACATTCTTTTAAACTAACTGTTCTAAGTGACAATCCTTTACATATAGATACTGCAAAAGCATCCATAGAAAGTCCCACTGCTAATATGAATAACTCTATTAAACTCATATTATTCCTTCCTTTCATATTCATAAATTTAATTTTACTTTGATTATTTTTCCCATTTAAACTAAAAAATTCACTTCGCTTAAGCCACTGCGTGGTCACTACCCTTCATGTCGCCAACGACTTCGTCCGTTGCTCAAGTTAATAAGTTGTAAATTATAAACTATCCACAGATATAAAAATTTATAATTTCCTTACAATTAAAAAAAGACCCACCTATAGCCAAAGCTATAGATAAGTCTCATTATTCAAAACAAAGCCAGATAGTTAAACTATCAGTATGTTGACTTTATTACACTAAATATTAGTGCCAACTACTCCCTTATCAAAGTATTTTTTATTATATTATATTTACCACTAATAGTCAATATTCCTCTTTTTTGATATCTTTAAATATTTTTCACAAAAATATAGGCAAGTTTAAAGAATATTATCTATTTAAACTTGCCTACTTATTTAACTATATATTATATTTTATTTTCTAATTATTGTTGACCTTTACCTGCCATTTGTTGTTCAGCCATTTCAACCAGTTTTTTAGTCATATATCCACCTACATAACCATTTTCTCTAGCTGTAAGGTTACCTTTGTCAACTTGTTGATAATTTGACATACCAAGTTCACTAGCTATTTCTAGTTTCATTTGATTTAATGCAGCTTTTGCTTCAGGAACAGCCTTTGTATTATTATTGTTACTTGCCATGTTATTACCTCTTTTCTTTTTTAATATTTGTTTCTAATACTATTATGTTACAATTGAGTTTTAACATGTATGCAATTTTTGACAAATTTTTTAACAGTTGATTCCTGCTAAATAAGCTGTTGAGTAAGCAATTTGAAGATTAAATCCACCTGTATAGGCATCTACATCTATAATCTCTCCAGCAAAGAAAAGATTTTTGATTATTTTAGATTCCATTGTACTAGCGTTTATTTCACTTACTTTAATTCCTCCAGAAGTTATTATTGCCTCTTCTATTGGTCTGTATCGTCTTACTGTAAAAGTAATGTTTTTTAGTAAATGAACAAGATTTAATCTTTGTTGTTTAGATATTTGATTTACTTTCATATGTTTTGGTATTTCACTTAATTCAATTATTATTGGTATAAGTTTTCTTGGAAGTAAATCATCTAATGCATTTTCAAAGTTTTTATTAGTATATTTAGTAAAATCTTTTATAATTCTTTTATCTAATTTTTCTTCATCTAATGCTGGTTTTAAATCTAGCACTATCTTGTAATTTTCTTTACTAGTATCTTTCATTCTGCAGCTGGCAGATTTAATAATCGGTCCATCTAAACCGTATTTAGTAAATTCCATTTCTCCAAAATCATCATATACTTTTTTATTTTTACTATCTAATACTTTAATAGCCACGTTTCTAAGTGATAGTTTTTCTAAATTTTTAACAAATTCCTCTTGTACTTCTATTCCTATTAAAGAAGGTTTTGGATTTATTATTGTATGCCCCATTGAAGAAGCAAATTTATATCCATCTCCTGTAGATCCAGTAAGAGGATAACTCATTCCTCCCGTTGCCAGTATAACACTATCACATTTTATAACTTCATTTCCATTATATATAACTTTTTCTATTTTATTGTCTTTAGTGACAATTTTATTTACTTTTGCATTTAATATTACTTTTACATTTTTATTTAGAACTTGCTTTTCTAAAGCTTTTACTACATCTAATGCTTTATCACTTTCAGGAAATACTCTTTTTCCTCTTTCTGTTTTTGTTTTAACTCCTAAAGAATTAAACATAACTATAGCATCATAATTTGTAAAAGTATAAAAAGCACTATATAAAAATTTCCCGTTTGTTGGAACATTTTCTATTAATTCTTCTACTTCACAGTCATTAGTAATATTACATCTTCCTTTGCCTGTAATTAAAAGTTTTCTTCCTAATCTATGTTGTTTTTCAAGAAGAATTACCTCAGCACCATTATCTGCTGCTGTGGATGCTGCCATCATTCCTGCAGGTCCCCCACCTATTACTACTACCTTTTTCAAATAATCATCCTCTCTTAATCTAGGAATCATTATGCTAGTTTAAATAATTTAAATAAAGCTGGTGCTATTGCTACACCCCAAAATACTATAATTGTATATTTTAAATATTTGAATATATTAATTATCTCTTCATTCTTGCCAATCATAAAAGTATTTTCTATATTTTTAAATATTAAATAAACTATTAATAATGATATTATTCCTATTATAAATCTAAGTATTTTACCTTTAGTTCCTTCTATTTTTGAAGTACTCTTAGAAAATATATTTTTTCTTTGTTTATTTTCTGTACTAAAGCTAATATAAGTATCTTCCACCATATAACCTAAAGCAAATCCACTGTAAAGACCAAATAACTTATAAAAGTCTTCTCCTCCTACAAAATATGTACAAACTCCAAATATTAACATTATTATCACTAGTATGTAATAATTTTTACTATTATCTATATAGTCAAATAATTTAATAAATAATATACTCAGTATAATTCCAAGTATCCATCCTACAATAACATCCATTGGCCAGTGTACTGCTAAATATAATCTAGATATTCCTGCTCCTAAAATCATTAAAATACCTATTATATATATCCATATGTTTTTAAATTGCGTTATCATAGATGTCCAAAAAGTTGTAGCTGTTTGTGTATGACCACTTGGAAAAGAGTATCCTGTGGCTGTTTGTGTTCTCAGTGATATCAAACCTTTTGTTCCAATTGGCCTTGGCATTTTTACAATGTTTTTTACGGCTACATTTATATTTAAACTTCCTGCTAGGGCAAATAATATTCTCTGACCAGCTTTTTTATTTATACACCAATATAACATAGCTGTTAGTACAGTTATTACAGGTACTTCTGTACATATAGTAAAAAATGTAAATATTCCTGTTAGTAATTCATTTCTTATACTCTGTAAATACATTAATATATCAAGTTGAAATCCCATAGTTTACCACCTTCCAATAAAATACTCATCCATATCTATTTTACATAATTTTTTATAATAAATATATAATTTTTATGATATTTATAATTTATATAATTTTTTTATAATGTTAAAAAGGAGCATAAGATAATTCTTATACTCCTTTTTATTATGTTCTTATATATCTTCAACAATACCTATATATGGAAGATTTCTATATTTTTCATCATAATCTATACCATATCCTACTATAAATTTATCTTCTATAACATATCCTACATAATCTACATCTATATTTGCCGTTCTTCTTTGAGGTTTATCTAATAATGTACAAAGCTTTAATGATTTTGGTCTTCTAGTTTTTAAAGCTGCCACTAATGAACTTAATGTTAAACCTGAATCTATAATATCTTCAACTATTAATACATTTTTATTTTCTATATCTACGTCTAAGTCTTTTATGATTTTTACTGTTCCTGATGACTCAGTTGAACTACCATAACTTGAAACAACCATAAAATCCATTCTTACATCTAAATCTATTTCTCTTATTAAATCTGCACAAAAAACACTAGCGCCTTTTAAAATCCCTACAACTAGTAATTCTTCTCCTGCATAATCTTTTTCTATTTGTTTTGCAAGTTCCTTAACTTTTGATTTAATCTCTTCTGCAGAGTACATAACGCCATTTAATTTATACATAATTTCCTCCCTTGGTTATGAATCATTTCTATTATAACATATATTAATAACTATTCAATAGTTTTTGTTCGTTTTTTATCTTTAAACAAAAATTTTCTTACACAAATTGTATTAGTACAATATTATTTTTATTTTTATTATTATCTACATATATTAAATTTATATTATACTATAGTGATATATAAAAAACAGGAGGTCTATTTATGAGTGTAAATCATGGTGCTAATTTATACGATTTATCAAAAAAATATGGTTTTTCTAAAGATGAATTTTTAGATTTTAGCTCTAACATTAATCCTTTTGGAACATCTTCTTTAGCTAAAGAATATGTAATTAATAATATTAATATGGTATCAGTTTATCCTGATGTTAATTATAGTTCTTTAAAAAAATCCATCTCATCTTATTGTAAGTGTAATGAAAATAATATAGTTTTAGGAAGTGGTGCTACAGAACTTATTTCTTCTTTTATAAACACTATAAAACCAAAAAAAGCAGTTCTTATCTCTCCTGCTTATTCTGAATATGAAAGAGAATTAAAAAAACATAATTGCGAAATAATAAAATATTTTTCTAGAGACTATAATGATTTTAAAATAGATACGATAGAATTAGTTGATTTTATTAATGAACATGAATCAGATTTAATTATAATTTGTAATCCTAACAATCCAACAGGTTTTACTTTTTCTAAATTTGAAATGGAAGTAATTTTAAATAATACTAAAGCTTTTGTTATGGTAGATGAAACTTATGTGGAATTTACAAACACAAAAATTTATTCTTCTACTCCGCTTGTAGATAAACATGATAATTTATTTGTGATTAGAGGTACTTCTAAATTTTTCTCAACTCCTGGAATTAGACTTGGATATGGTTTAATCGGTAATTGCGATGTAAAAAATAAAATCAATGATAATTTAGATTTATGGAATATTAATATTATAGCTTCTGCCATGGGTGAAATTATGTTTAAAGATGAAAAATATATAAATCATTGTGCTGATATATTTTTAAAGGAAAGAGATTATTTATATAAATCTTTATCTGATTTTAAAAATCTTAAAGTCTATGAAAGTAAAGGTAATTTTATTTTATGTAAAATAAAAGATAAATCTATTACTGCTGGTGAATTAAGAGAAAGGCTAATTCCTAAAAAAATTATAATCCGTGATTGTAAGTCTTTTGATGGATTAGATGAATTTTATTTTAGAGTTTGTCTTTTAAAACCTGAAGACAATAGATACTTAATAAATTCTTTAAAAGAAATTTTATAAATAAAAATTCACTTCGCTCATATCGCCAACGACTTCGTCCGTTGCTCAAGCTAATAATTTCCTTACACTTAAAAAGTTGCGAAAATCGCAACTTTTTATTTATGTTCATTTAAATATTGTATTATCGCACCTTTAGCAGCTTCATCTGCCAAATCATTATAAATACTTTCATTGCTATGAGCTTTTACTTTTACAAAACATATATTATGTTCTTTGCTAGCATCTTCCATAAATTTTACATATTCTTGTGTATATGTATTTTTTGCTTGCCATTCACCACTTGCCCATAAAGCTATATTTTTTAAATCATGATAAATAGCTATATTTTTTTTGCCTAATTCCTTGGCCTTATTTATAGCTACCTTTACTGATTCCAGCTCTCCTACTATATTCCACTGATCCCATTTATCATATCCTGCATTATAATATACATCATGAGAATTATCCTTTGGATGAAGAACTATAACTCCTGAACCAAATATTTTATTACCTCTATCATAACTACCATCTACAAAAGTTATAAAATCATACTTATCTTCTATTTCTTCAGGATTTATATAAGATTTGTAAGTTGTAACTTTGGCACTACTTCTTATAGGTTTTACATCATAACCTTCTTTTACTATTTTTGTAGTAGTATTAACTTTTTTAGTATCTATTGCTTCAGATTTTATTTTTTTTATAACTTCTTTTTTATCACTTACTTTTTCATCATTTATAAAAGCTTGTGCTTCTTCTATTGTTTCAAAACTTTTAAATTTAGCACCTTTAAATCCTGTTACTTGTGCAGAACAATCTGCCCATGTGAAATATATTCCAGGAGTTTTCCCCACTCTTACAGCATAATATTTCTTTTTTGACATCTTAAAATTCCTTTCATTTATTTATTACAAATATATATTATAATATCTAATAATAAAAATTAAATCATTAATAAACAAAAGAATTATTTATTTTTTCAAATATATAATCATTAGCATGAACAAAATAGTCTTTAGTTCTCTTTTGGGCTGAATTTAATGTATCATAATCTATTGTGTCAAATATTTCGTTTAATATAAATTTGGCATTATCCAATTCGTGTGTATATACTTTTTCTGTAAAATTTTTAGACATGTTTTTTATATAAAGAAAGATTTGTTTAAGAAGTTTAACAGTTTCTTCTATATATTGTAAATCAATTTCTCCTGCTAAAAATGCTTCTTTTAATAAGAATATAATATAGGCATTTTCTACGCCTAAATTTTTCATAAAATCATCCATAGTTAAATTACTATTATTATATTTATCCATTTTTTTATATTGTTCTATCATTTCCAAAGAAAATTCAATATCTTTATAATCCTCAGAAAGCTTTTTATATGCCTCATATGTATTTTTATTTGTACATGAAAAATATATTTTTTGTAAATCATTAGAATTGTATTTTTTTATCATTTTCCAAGCTGCATAATAGGCTATATTTGCTGATTTCTCTAGAGGAAATTTATTATTTCCATAACTAATTGGAGGAATAGCTATAGTTTTATTTTCATTTTCCACAGCTAATTCTATGGAATTTTCATAACAGGAGTACAATAAGTAAGATTCATCACCATATCCACCCTCCCACTTAGGAGCACAGGTGTGTATTATATTTTTCACATTTAAATTATATCCCTTAGTAATTATGCAGTTGCCTACTCGACAAACTTCGCTTTTAGATAATTTTTTACTTAATTTTTCTCCTGCTGATTTTTGAATTAATTTATCAATTCCATCATTACCACTGAAATATTCATCTGTTGGATTTACAATTGCATCTACATCCATATTAATAATTTCGTCCTTTACAACCTTAATTCTATCATCGATCCTATACAATTAAATAATCCCCTTTCAAAAATTAATATAAAATAAATAAGGACTCCTTATAATTATTTACTCTTTACTTAAATTATAAAACTTTTTCCTATGATTTTCATAATTAAAAGATAAAAAAGTTAGACAAATCTAACTTTTTTGATATCATTTTACTTTATTCAAATTTATCGTCATTAATTTCATAATCATCTTCCAGACCTATGGAAGCTTCCAAAATAAATAAATTTCTTTCTCTATAAGTTTTTTTTATACCAAATAGTTTATAAAATAAATATTTTAATATCTTCATTTTAACACCCCACTAGTTTTAGCCTAATCTAACTTTTTAAATGTAATATATAATATGAAAAATATTTTTCTTTGTGAATAATAAAAGTTTATATTTAGTAATGTTTTACAATAATAAGAATATATGATAAAATTTTATAAAAAAGGAGCAATCATAAATGGCTGATTTTAAATTTGATATAGTAGAACATTTAGGTGTAATTTCAGAAAATCCAAAGGGTTGGACAAAAGAATTAAATCTAGTTAGTTGGAATGGAGCTAGACCAAAATTTGATTTAAGAGACTGGGCACCAAACCACGAAAAAATGGGTAAAGGTATTACTTTAAGTAATGAAGAATTTGAAGCATTAAAGGATTTAATGAGTAAATTATAAATAAATATTAATTTTAATATAAATAAAAGAAGGTAATAGATGAATTTTCCTATTACCTTCTTTTTTAATTTACTGGTAGCTTTCAGCTTCTTCATTAGATTTTATGCATAAAGTTACTATTTTTCTACATTCTTCCAAAGTCAATTGTTTTTTATCTAATCCTTTAGCTACCCACATGTGGCTATCTCTAACTTCTGATACGGGACTATATTTACCTAACCATTTGTCTGATGCTAAAAAATCCTTATCGTGATATATAGTAGAAATTAATCCTTCTTCTAGTCTATATCTATCTTTTAAATCATTTACTTCAAAGCAAACAAACTCAAATCGTTCCTTCATATATTGACTTATTTTTTCATCAAGAGCGTCTTCAACTTCCATATCACGAATTTCATTAAATTTACTTTGATTATCCTTATCATTGAAATTTATATTCCAAATATGTAAATAATAATGATCATTATAGGACAGAATAGATTTTCCTATATTTTTTCTAAAAAAACTACTATCCTTAAATCCCTTTTTATAATGATTTTTAATTCTAATTATTAATTTATTATCATCATCGTGAGTTCCAATTCTTACTATTCTATCCATATTTTTATATTTTTCTTTCTTATCTAAAACTACATAAATACCATTTGTAAAAGGTATATCATCGAAGTTATTGAAATTATATCTTTTCATAGAATTAAAAAGTATATGAAATTTTTCTCCATAAGATTTTTTATCTTCTTCATTGTCATTTAATTCTTTTTTTAAATAACTTATTTTATCGTCAACAGACATATTTTTTAAAGGTAATTCAACCTTATTTAAAAATTTCACATAATTTTTATAATAATTTTGATTAGCTAAAATAACATATTCATCCTCGTGTATATTGGTGAAATTATTCAATTGCTCTAATATTTCTAAAGCCCATAGTTTATTTTCCATTTCACTTTTAAATTCTGATGTCTCATTATATAAAGTTGTATAATCTTTTTCTTTTATGAGACCATATCTTGTAGTTAATATAAAAATTTCATCAGCTATACTCTTTCCATAATTCATAGATAACTTAAATAACTGACTTTCTTTATCTATATCCTTAACAAAATTAAATCCAGTTTTCTTTTTATTATCACAGGATATTAATGCTATCTTTTTCAATAACTTCTACCCCCTAATTTACAATACATAAAACATTATTCCTAATAAATGAGCTATACTTCCTAGTAAAACAAAAACGTGAAATACACAGTGCATATAGCTTTTATTTTTACCTATTCCATATAAAATTGCTCCTATAGTATATAAAATACCTCCACTAAGTATATATACAAATCCATTCCAAGTTAAAGCTTTTACGGCTATAGGAAGTACTACTACTATGCCCCATCCCATGATTAAGTTGCATATCATGGCAAATACTGCATATTTTTTTAAATCAATGGCATTAAAAATTATTGCTATAACTGCTAAGGCCCACTCAATAATAAAGACTGCCCATCCTATAGTATTATCAACTGCTCTAATTGAACAAAGTGCTATAGGAGTATATGTACCTGCTATTAATATGTATATGGCACAGTGGTCTAGTACTTGAAAAACTCTCTTTGCCATACCATCTCTAAGACCATGGTAAATAGATGACATGGAATATAGTAAAATCATACTAATCCCATATACAGAAGAAGTTACTATGGCCATTACATCATGATGCCATGCTGAAATCATTACACATAATATAAGAGCAATTATTCCTAAGGCACCTCCTACTATATGAGATATGTAATTAAACCTCTCCTCGCCTATGGAATAGTTAGGTAATTGTCTATCAATTAATTTTGTTCTCATACTTATTCCTCCTTTCTACACGTAAGTCCTTTTTATTTTGTTAACTTATTAATTATTTTATATACTATATTATAGTACTATTTATATTTTTTTAATATTTTTTATAAAAATAATTTATGATTTTTATTTACAAAAAAAACTCAAAATAGATTTAGATATCTGCCAAGTATAATATCTAATAACTATTTTGAGGCTTAAATAATACGCTCTTCGTTTTTACAATTAAAACTTATAGTCCAAGTAACTATTATTAATCCTTTAATCTTCGTAAATTCAAAGCTTTATTGTTAATTATTAACTAAATTATAGTTTATTGATTTTTTATTGTATGTTGTCAAAACAACGCTATTTTAGAATTTCAAAATGATTCTTTTTAAATTTTATTATACCCTCTTGTTGCATTAGAGATAATTCATGAGATAAAACACTTCTATTTACGCATAAATAATTAGCTAGTTGATCTCTATCAAAAGAAATATTAAAACTGTTGGACTGTTTATTATTTTTTTGAATTAATAGATAAGTCATTATTTTATCTCTTATACTTTTTTGAGATACAATTTCAATTTTATGACATTGTTTTGCATTTGTATTTCCTATGCAATTTATAATATTTCTATATATGATTAACTTATCTTTATCACTTAAATCAATATCTTTCTCCAAATCAAAATCAATTTTCAATATAAATGAAGGTTTAGTAGCATATACAGTACGGAAACTTCTTTTTGTAGGAGTAGAAATAACATCTAAGTTAAATACTTCATGAACTGCTACTTTTTCCAATAAAATTTCATTTCCATTTGGTGAATATTTACATATATTTAATTCTCCATCTAAAACTAATCCCATATAGTCAACATATTCTTCTTCTCGTATAATTAGCTCCCCTTTTTTAATGAACACAACTCTATAGGATGATGATAATAAAAACCTTTTAAGAATTTCTTTATCCATATTTTTAAATATTATAGATTGAGAACATATTTCTATTATTCTATCAATATTAAAATCCGGCATAAATTCCCTCCTAATCTCCCTTACAAATAATTATAGCATAGAAAAAAGTACTAATATAAAATTAGCACTTTTTCAAATTTCATTATTATGGTTATTATATCTATTTAGAAATCAATGTTGAAAATAGAAAAGCTTTTTCTATAAGGTAAATTGATATGCTTTTTATATTTTTGAAATTTATATATCTTTTACTAAACTTTCACTTGTTATCTCACCATTTTCATCATAATGTATAGATAATATCCATCCTTCATCTTCCCATGTGCGAGTTTCTAAACTTTTATTTTTTTCGACTATTACTAATACTTTTCTATCGTATTCATCTACAATATTATAAGTTCCACTATCTACTTTGCTTATAATATCTCTTACTGTTTTTATGCATCCCATATTTATTAATACTTCTTCCACTTTTTATCTCCCATTTACATCATCTAATTTATTTAATTATATATTACAACAATTCGAAAAACAAAAAAAGAATTATATTATATAAGTACACTGATTTATTTTAAGTTTTATCCCTCCCCACCTTTTTTATTTACTGTAACCATATCACTTTATAAAATTAATTTCCATATTATGTGACTATTTGTAACTTATTTGTTTTTGTTAAAAAATACAGGTAAGTCTGCAAAACTTATCTGTATTTCTTAATTGCATATTAAGTTCAATAAAGTTTCATTTGGAGGTACAATTGGATAAACATCATAATCTTTATTTATTACACATTCTAAAAATATGGGTTTATCAATTTGTATTTTATCTAAAACTTCTTTTAATTCTTCTAAATTATTAACTTTATATCCTTCTATTCCATAAGCTTTTGAGAGCATTACATAGTCCACACTTGGATCTATATTTGTTTCAGAATATCTTTCATTAGAAAATAATTTTTGCCATTGTCTAACCATTCCTAAAACTGAATTATTAAGAAGTAATATTAACATTGGTATTTTATAAGTTGAAACTGTAGCCATTTCATTACAGTTCATTCTAAAACTACCATCTCCTGTAACTAATACTACATTTTTATCCATTTGGCCTAATTTAGCACCTATGGCAGCACCTAAGCCAAATCCCATAGTTCCAAGTCCTGCAGAAGTTATAAAGCTTTTACCTAGAGGGAATTTCCCATACTTAGCTGCCCACATTTGATGCTGACCCACATCTGTAACAGTTACTGTATTTTTCCCTAGTTTTTTATTAACTAAAGATAATATATTTTGAGGATGAAATTCATCATCTCCTATAATATGTTCCTTATCTTTATAAGTTTTTATTTTTTCCCTCCAGTATTTATTTTCTTTTTTATCAACTCTATTATATAAATCTTCTAATAATACAGATAAATCTCCTACTAAATCCACATCTACATTTATATTTTTATTTATTTCAGAAGGATCTATATCCATATGAATAATTTTGGCATCCTTAGCAAATTCTGAGCTCTTGCCTATTACTCTATCACTAAATCTAGCACCTATGGCTATGATTAAGTCTGAGTTAGATATGGCTAAATTTCCTTCTTTACTACCATGCATTCCAAGCATTCCAAGAGACAATTCATCATCTCTATCTATATCTCCAAGACCCATTATAGTATTTAATACAGGTGTATCTATTTTCTTTGCAAAATCTACTAAAAGTCGTTCCTTGTTAGCAGATTTCACACCACCTCCTGCATATATTATGGGTCTTTTACTTTCTTTTATTAACTTACATGCTTCACTTATTTTTTTCTCATTATCATGTTCTTCTTTTAAATCAAATTCATTTTTTGAAGGAATTTCTAAATTAGATGGAATATAATCATCCACATTAAAATCCACTTCTGTCAACATCAAATCTTTAGGTATATCTATTAAAACAGGCCCTTTTCTTCCACTACTTGCTATTTTAAATGCTTCTTTTATTGTTTTAGGTAAATCTTTTGCATCTCTAATCAAAAAGTTATGTTTTGTCACTGATAAGGTAACTCCTGTTATATCTATTTCTTGAAAAGAATCTTTACCAAGCAAGGATGTAGGAACTTGACCACTAAAACACACCATGGGAGAAGAATCCATATAAGCTGTTGCTATTCCTGTTATGGCATTTGTTGCTCCTGGACCGGAAGTTAAGAAACATACTCCCACATTTCCTGAACTTCTAGCATATCCATCTGCCGCGTGAACTGCCCCTTGTTCATGAGAAGTTCTAATATGTTTTATTTTATCTTTATAATCATATAATGCATCATAAAGAGGTATTACTGCTCCTCCAGGATATCCAAATACAATATCCACACCTTCTTTTATAAGACATTCTAATATTACCCTTGACCCATCCACCTAATTTACCTCCTTTTGTCTAATCAATTTTATTTATTTAAAAAAGTCATCATGCTTCTTAATTGTCTACCTGTTTCAGATATTTCTGCATGATATTGTTGTGTTCTTCTATTTAAGAAATCTTCACAACCATCTTCATTTTCTTCTATCCATTCTTTTGCAAATTTACCACTTTGTATATCTGCAAGAACTTCTTTCATACCTTCTTTAGCTGCATCATTTATTACTCTAGGACCAGATACATAACCTCCCCATTCAGCAGTATCACTTACTGAGTAATTCATTCTTTCAAGTCCACCTTCATACATTAAATCAACTATTAGTTTCATTTCATGTAAACATTCAAAGTATGCTATTTCTGGTTGATATCCTGCATTTACCAAAGTTTCAAAACCAGCTTTTATTAATTCTTCACAACCACCACAAAGAACTGCTTGTTCTCCAAATAAATCTGTTTCAGTTTCTTCTTTAAAAGTTGTTTCAAGTACTCCTGCTCTAGTTCCACCTATTCCCTTAGCATAAGCAAGAACTGTATCTCTAGCATGACCAGTTGCATCTTTATATACTGCAAATAAACAAGGTACTCCACTTCCTTCTTTATAAACAGATCTTAGTAAGTGACCTGGCCCTTTTGGCGCAACCATTATTACATCCACAAATTCTGGCGGATTTATTAAGTTATAATGTATATTGAACCCATGAGCAAAGGCTAAAGTTTGACCTTCTCTTAAATTTTCTTTTATGCTTTCATCATAGATTTTCTTTTGAGCTGTATCTGGCATTAAACACATTACTATATCACTCATTTTTGTGGCATCTGCCACACTTACAACTTCAAAACCATCATTTTTAGCTTTTTCTATAGATTTACTTGTATCATGTAGTCCAACTACCACATCTACACCACTATCTCTAAGATTTTGTGCATGAGCATGACCTTGACTTCCATATCCAAGTATTGCTACCTTTTTCCCCTTTAAAGCATCCATTTTTACATCTTGTTCATAAAACATTTTCATTTTAAATTTCCCCCTATAATCCCCTTATTTTTGTTAAAATTTATATTTAATATATATTTTTCACTAAAGTTTTTGCTACATAACTTTTAAATCATATACATCATGTAGTTTTCTCATATAATTTATTACATCTTGAAGAGATGTTATTTCATCATTTATTGTTAATTGCATTCCACTACTTTCAGTAGACATACTCATTGATTCCACTTCTAATTCTTTTCTTCTAAGAGTCATTGCTACTCTTAAAAATGAATCCATACCTTGGCTTAAATTTGCATATACATTTCTTTTCATATAAATAACCTCCTATAATTTAAAATTCGTTTCACTAATTTTGCCGTGTGGCTCATATAAACTTGGATGTTTTTATAGAAATAAAAAAAAACTTCCGTCCTTATAAGCAACACATACTTGCTTATAAGGACGAAAGTTATATTCCGCGGTACCACCTTATTTATAACCTAATATTTCGGTTATCTCTCATTTCATCTAGTCAGAGCGAGTCTCAACTATAGCTAAATAACGCTAGCATACGTTCACATCTAATTGGTAATCCTTTCAATGTGAAAGCTAGGAGTGATCATTATATACTTCAATCAATACCAATTCTCAGCAATCTTGGCTCTCTGTAATTAATCCTTTTAAGTATTTTTGTCTCCATCACAGCTTTTACTTTTTTAATTTATATGAGTAATTATATTCACATTGATTTTTAATGTCAACTGTTTTTTTGAAATTTTCTGAATTTTCTTTTATATTTATTAAATTACACTTATTAATATGGCTCCTTCTGATGCATAAACACCCATAACTGGACCTATTTCACATATATTAATTTCTTCAAAATCATATTTTTTTAAAATCATTTCTTTTGTTTTTTCTGCTTTTTCTAAACAATTGGCATGAGCTATGGTTAAAGACTTACAATTTTTTTCTTTAGCCATATTAACTGCTTTTTCAACTACTTTTTTAATTGAATTATTACATCCTCTAGCAGAATCTATTGGCTTAACAACACCATCACTTACTTTTATTATGACTTTCATATTTAAAGCATTTATAAGTTTTCCAGCCAATGGATTAATTCTTCCACCTTTAATAGCATTGTCTAAAGTTTCTAATGAACCAAAAAATTCTTTGTCTTCTCTTATTTTTTCAATAGTTTTTACTATTTCCTCAAAAGATTTTCCTTCTTCAACTAACTTTGCAGCTTTTACTATAAGTTGTCCATGAAGTATAGAACCAGTTTTTGTATCTATTATTTCTATTTTTTTATTAGGATTTTCCTCTAACATCATATTTTTAGCTATAAGGGCTGCTGAATATGTACCTGATAATTGTGATGATATAGTTAGTACTATTACATCTTCATCCCCTTCATAGCTATTTATAAATCTCTCTGGAGATGGACATGATGTCTTAGGTAATTCCTTTGAACTTCTCATTTTTTCATAAAATTCTTTATTATCTAACTCACTATCCATATATATTTCGTCTCCAAAAGAAACATTAAGTGGTACAACTTTTATATTATATTTTTCTATTATATCTTTATTTAAATCACAAGAGCTATCTGTTATTATTCTTATATTATTCATAATTATATACTCCTTTGCATTAATAAGTCGGTCGTCCGACCGAGAATTAATATTATTGTACCACTTTTACTCTTAATGTCAATAAAAATTTCACATAAATTTTGCATAAAATTAAGGCAGGAATTTCTTCCTACCATACTTTTTATTAATTTATAACTACTGTTGTAGTATCTAGTATATTATCGTAAATCCATTGTGCATTTTCCACTGCCAATCTTATACAACCATGACTTATAGCCACACCTAAAGTATCATTGATTATTTCTGTTCCCTGAGGATTAAATAAAATTGAATGATAATAGTAACTTCCCTTTATTCTTGTGGCATATTTCACCCTATAAATGTCAGATCCAAAATAAGGCTTTCTTCCATTTATATAAAAAGTACCTGTAATTGTTGGAGTGCTTGGTTTGCCCACTGTACAGCTCCACTTATAAAGTAAGTTCCACATTCCATTTTCATTTTTTTCAAAAATATAAGTAAGTTTATTTCTTAAATCTGTAGTAATTAGATTAGTAGTAGGGCTTTTTATATTATTGTCATTAACAAATCTCGCCATATCTGTATAAAAATATTCAAAGTTATATTCTCCTGGTTGTTTTCCATCATTTGATAAAAAAACACTAAAAATATATCCTTCTTTGTCATTATAAATCACATGACTCCAATCTCCAACTGTACCTAAAACTTGAACCCTTGATTTTACTGGAACATTTTCTATTGGTGTTGTGGCGGAATCTGCAAAAGGTCTCAAGACAGTATCTGTCCATGTATACTCCGTCTTTGATAAATATTCATTGTAAACATAACCCTTAATACCATTGTAAATTACCTCGTACCAATCTTCCGCAGCGTCTACTACTTGCACTTTTGATCCTGCTGGAATTACTGTTAGTACTTTAGCTGTTGTTGATTTTTCTTCTCTCAAATTTAAATTAGCTAGTGTATATTTTTCAGTATCTTCCGGTAAAATTTGTCTTTTATATCTTCTCATATATACACCCCCATCATATATATTTCTATGATATTTTATGAAAATTAAGTGATATTGGTTCTTTATAATTAATCTCTATATTATAAAGGTTAATTGCCTAAACTCTTTTTCTATATAATTTTTATCTATTTTTGATTTAACTATATTTAAAAAATCATATAAAGACTTCTTATTATAAATTGAATATATATTTTTATTTTCTATTAGATGATTATTTATTTCATTTTTACAACAAGCTACTAATCTATGTTGATTTAAAGCAAAATTCACCGTATGCATAGAACCTCCTGTCATGGTAGTTTCAATAACAATAAGAGCCTGACTCAAGGCACTTTCCAATCTATCCCTTTCTATAAATTGATATTTATAAGGTTTTGTTCCCGGTGCATATTCGCTAACTATACATCCTTTATTTTTTAAAATATCACAAAATAAATCTTTATTTGTTAAAGGATAAATAATATCTAAACCACATGGCATTACAGCTACTGTTTTTCCTTTATTTTTTATAGCTGACATATGGGCATAAGTATCACAGCCTAAAGCCAAACCGCTTATTATAATAAAATTGTTCTCAACTAAAAGTTGTCCTATTTTTTCTGTTATCTCTTTTCCTTTTTGTGAAATTTTTCTTCTGCCTATTAAACATATGGATTGATTATTTTTTATACAATCTATATTCCCTTTGTAATATATTAAAAGAGGATTATCTTTTATATTTTTTAGTTTTTCAGGAAAATCATCATCCAGTATACTGATAATTTTAATATCTTCTTTTTCACATTTTTTCAGTATGTTCTCACACTTAACTTTGGCATCGTATATTGATTTCATATTAATTGAATTGATTTTTTTAAATTTATACATATTTTCATTTAGGAAGTCAAAAATACTATATGATTCTAGATTTTTGGGTAATTTGCCTTTTATAAGACCATTAGCAGTTTTCCTTCCTATTTCAGGTATATTTAACAAAATTAAAATTAACTTAATATTAAACATTTATCACATCTCCTAAACTTATCTATAATAAGTATATATTTCCACAGACCTTTTCACTTTAATCCTAAAATTTTATAAAGAAAGGATGAGCTCATATTAAGGCCCATCCTTTTAAAAAAGTTATTTATTATTTCTTTTCATATGTCTCTTCATTTGTTGAAGATTTTCTTTCACTTCAACTTTTAATTTTTCACCTTTTTCTTTAGTGATTATCTTGTTTGATACCATCTTATCAATTTTTTCACATTCATCATTATATATTTTTTCTTTTATTTCCTTTTCCTTAACTTCCCTTTCTTTAATCATATAAGAATCAATATTTTTTATATCATCCTCTGTTAAAGTACCTTTTTCTTTTAAATCATTAATACTTTCTCTTAGCAAAGGATCTTGTCCCCTTGGGCACGGACACTTATCTTCTTTTCTTACAGAATTTTGTGTGTTATCCATGGCATCTACACTAAAATCAGTTTTACATAAAGTTGCAAAAACTATAAATGATATGATAATCGGTATCCATATAAGTTTTCTATTCATACTTTGCCTCCTTTAATTTACAAAAGTACTTTTGATTATTTTTAAATTTCCCCAAAACCTTAATTTAAGCTTAAAAAGACCTACACAAATTAAATTTGTGTAGGTCTTTTTATAATTTATCTTCCGCCACTTAAAACCATATACATTTTTGTCATATATTTTCTCATAAATATGGCAACACAAGCGCATATTGTTATAGTTATTATTGGTGCTACAAAGAATATAATTAAACTGCTCACATCGCTTATTGGCATTGCTTTAAACCAAAACTTCTTAATAATAGATTGTAATGGAATATGGAAAAAGTAAATAAATATTCCGTACTTAGCAAGTCTCATTTCTTTTCCTAAGTCAAATTTATTTTTAAATCTCTCTCCTATTACATCATATAAAAACCATGCAAATGGAACACCACATAAAATTATTAAGTTTTCAGCTAATAATAATACATATTCATAGTTTGGAATTTTAGTCATATATATTAATACTGTTTTAAGGATTATAGCTAAAAAATATCCTATTCCAAATAAATACCCTTTATTTTTATATTTATTAAAGTGTAAATCAAAATCTCCTATAGCAAAACATGCTCCTATAGCAAACATTAATATAGGATAGTAAATTACATCAAAGAACCAAAATACTAAAATCACTGGTAATGCCTTATCTTTTAATTTGGCTATTACAAAATAGATAATAGGTGAAATTACCACATTTACCATTAATGCTCTTATATACCAAAATTGATAGGGTAGTGGATAAATATAAGTATTTTTAAATAACTCCACTGCATTATAATTTGCAACTATTCTGTCTGAAAACATGGCTCTACCAAAAGCAGTAAGTTCTACTAAATATAATATTACAAGCCATCCTGTACACCATATAAAATAAGGTATAAATAAACTTTTAAATCTCTTTTTATATTTTTTTAAGTAAGCTTCTTTAGACGGTTTGAATTTATAAAAGAATAGATAACCTGAAATTAAAAAGAATATAGGCACTGCTATTCTAACAATTCCTTGTCCTATAAAATTTTGTATTAATGTGTTTATATTAAATACAGTTGAATCCTCTAAGTTGTTTGAATGAAGTATAACAACGAAGAAAGTCATAATCAAAGATATATTCTTTATTTTATTACTAATGTATTTGTCCATAAGTTCCCCTCTTTCTTATCTTTTGATTATTTTTGTCACATATCTTAAAATACCATAATTTCATGGTTAAATCAATAAATCAAATATAACATTTATGTAATAATTCTTATTAATTTTCTCCATAAAAAAAGTTGTCTATTTATTTATAGCCAACTTATTTTTATCTTATTCTCTTCATATTATATCCACATCTCTAAGATATTTTAAAAAATCATCCACATCACCTTTAGCTTGATTAAAATCCACTTGATATTTATCCATAACTAAAGAAACAATTTCATCTTCATTTTTCGCACTCTCTAAATTGTTCCATATAAAGCTACCTAACTCATTTACTTTTATTATTTTTTTTAAAGATGAAGCACTATCTCCCACTGGCACTAAAGCATTTTCACCATATACATTCCTTAAAACAAATTCTTTTTTTATTTTCATAATTGCATCCCCCTAAAAACAACTCTTTTTCAAGTAGTTACTTTGTTAAAAATATATTTATATTCTTTAAATGGTATATGATTTTCATGGCAATGTCAACATAATTATGAAAACATTTCCCTACAACAAAAAATGGAATAATCAACTTATTCCATTTCCCCTCATATATGTTATTTTGTTTTATTTTTATATTATGTCTGCTGCCTCTAATTGTTTTAAGAAATCATCTAAATCCTTTCTTGCATCCTTTTTATTGACCATATATGTGCTAGTTATTAGAGACAAAATCTCCTCTTCATTTTCACAATTCTTTAAATTTTTCCAAACTAAAGCTTCCACTTCATTTAAACTAATTAGTCCATTGTATCCTTTTTCTGATGTGTTTTTGGGCATAAGGATATACTCTCCAGCAATTTTACGCAGATTGAAATTTTTTTTAATTTCCATAATTCCTCCCCCTTGTAAACCATATTTTTCCACCATTTTAGTATATGTGTTTTAGTTAGAAAAAATACTCATCAATTAAATTTTACTTTAGCTTGACTTTAAAGTCAACAAGTACAATGTGAATTTTATGTGCATTTATTTTCATAATTAAAGCATTCCACTGAAATAATTTCTTTTATTTTGTTGAAAATTGTTCTATTTTTATAATTTCGCTATTTTTATTTGAAAAATGTAATGTATCTGCTGTAACACTTTTTTCACCTTTTACATTTTCAAATTTAGCACGATAAGTAATACCACCTAAATAGCAATTCCCATCTGTAACAATTTTATAATATACATAAACAGTATTTAGATTTTTATTCGTTAAATTTTTCACTGTTATATTCTTATCTTTAGTAGTTACTTCTATTTTATCTTCCATCAATGATGTAGAATCTTCTGTATTTACATTAGAACTTATATATACATATTTATCTTCACCATTAAAATTAACTTCTCCCGTAGATTCCATAACTAAAGCAGATGATCCTGCTTTTAAATTAGTAAATATAAATTTAATACTCTTTGAAGTTCCTATTTTTCTTAATTTAATTTCACCAGAAGATATAGTCTTATCTGAAGTGTTTTTTACAACTATTGCCAAAACATTATCTTTTTTATCATCACTACCATCTTCTACAAATTTCCCCTCGTATTGACCTATACTTAAAATATCTAAATTTTTATTTGGTATACTATAAGGTAAAGTCATATTAGCAACTAAACCCTCTTCATTGCTCTTAGCTGGTGTATATCCTTCTATTTTATTTATATCTAGCTTATCCACATCAAGATATAATTTACTTTCTTCTTTATCTTCCTCTTTTACAATTGTTCCCTCTGTTTTGTTTTTTTGAGCTTGTGCTGCTTCATCTTTTTCTACATAATACCCTATAACGCCTAATCCTATTAAACTTATTAAGATAGTAGATATTATGATTAAAAATATCTTCTTCAAAATAACCTCTCCTCATTTCCCATTTTTCATATAACAGTTTTATTTTATCTTATAACAATTTTTTTTTCAATTCTAAAAGTCATACATAATCAAGACAGTAATTTATATTTTTCCTTGACAAAATTCGACTTTCCTTATAAAATTAATTTTGGATAAAAAATAAATATTCCTTATCAAGAGAGGTGGAGGGACTGGCCCTATGAAACCCAGCAACCGGTCATTGTGACAAAGGTGCTAATTCCTACAGATATATTCTGGAAGATAAGATTACGTATATAATCTCTTTCCGGAAGGAAGGAGTTTTTTTTATGCCAAAAATAAATTATCTCTTATATATGATTTGATGAGGTATTTTTGGGATAATAGTTAATAAGAAATAAAAAATAGAAAATTTTTAAGAAAGGCGAAAAAAATGATAAAAATAGATACTAAAACAATAGTAACAATAGGTGTGGCTGCAGCACTTTACGGTGCTTTAGGTTTTGTGGGAATTCCTGTAGGTCCTAACACTCAACTAAAACCTGCCATTGCTCTACTAGCTATATTTTCTGCTTTATTTGGCCCTCTAGTTGGATTTTCCATGGGATTTATTGGCCATATGTTAACAGATATGATAGCTGGATGGGGAATCTGGTGGGGCTGGGTAGCTAGTTCTGGTATAATGGGACTATTTATGGGTCTTGTTTTTAAATGTAAAAAATTCAGTGTAAAAGACGGATTATGTAGCAAATTCCATGTCTCATACTTAGTAATTACAGGTATGATTGGTATAGTACTTGCTTTCATATTTGCAGCTGGATTTGATGTTGTTGTAATGGGTGAACCATTAGACAAAATGAAAGTACAAGCAGTCCTTGCCATATTTACAAATGCCGTAGTATTTTTAGGTATAGGTGTTCCAACTATACTAGGATTTGTAAGAGCTAACAAAAAAAATAGCAACCTTAAAATAGAGGACTAATTGAGAAATTGGAAGGAGAAAAATATGATAAGTTTTAAAAACTTTAGTTTTAAATACAATAATGTAGTTGATAAAACTTTAAAAAATATAGATTTAACTATTAATAAAGGTGAAAAAGTCTTAATAGTTGGACCAAGTGGTTCTGGTAAGTCTACCCTTTCTCATTGTATAAATGGATTAATTCCCTTTTCTTATAGAGGAGAATTTGAGGGTGAACTAAAAATAGACGATATAATACCTTACAAAGAAAGTTTATCAGAAGTAAGTAAAAAAGTAGGAACTATACTTCAAGACCAAGACTCTCAATTTATAGGACTTTCTGTTGGTGAAGACGTGGCATTTAGCTTTGAAAATAATGCTATACCTCTAGCTGAGATGAAAGTTAAAGTTATAAATTCTCTTGAACTTGTTAATATGGTTGATTTTATAAATCATAGTCCTTATGAATTATCAGGAGGACAAAAACAAAGAGTATCCTTAGCTGGTGTTCTTGGAAGTGATGCTGAAATACTTCTTTTCGATGAACCACTGGCAAACTTAGACCCGGCTTCTGGTAGCGAAATCATGCAATTAATAAACGATATTCACGAAAAAACTAATAAAACAATTATTATAGTAGAACATAGAATTGAAGATGTATTAGAGCAGCCTTTTGATAAAGTTGTAATCATAGATAAAGGTGTTGTAAAAGGAGTGGGAACTCCAAATGAAATCTTAAAATCAGATTTACTTACAAATAGCGGTCTTAGAGAACCTTTATATGTGGAAGCTATGAAATTAGCTGGTTGTGATGTATCATCTGAAGACAACTTAAGAGATATAAATAGTATAAATGAAGAAAACAAAGAAATACTAAAATCTTGGTTTAAAAATGAAACTTCATCTAAGACTATTAATAAGGAAGAAAAAATCTTAGAAATTAAAAATTTAACTTTCTCTCATGATGGAGTTAAAAATACACTTGATGATGTTTCTTTTTATTTAAACAAAGGTGAAATCCTTGCAGTCCTTGGAAACAACGGTGCTGGAAAATCTACTTTATGTAGATCTATTACAGGAATTTTAAAACCTAAGTCTGGAAGCATCTTCTTAAACAATGAATGTATTGACTCATGGTCAATTAAGAAAAAAGGTTCTGCCATAGGATATGTAATGCAAAATCCAAATCAAATGATATCTCAACATATGATTAAGGATGAAATTGCCTTAGGTTTAAAATGTAGAAACTTTGATAAAAAATATATAGATGAAAAAGTAGAAGAAGTACTTAAAATATGTGGATTATATCCTTATAGAAATTGGCCAGTGCAAGCATTAAGCTATGGTCAAAAGAAAAGGGTAACTATTGCCTCTATTTTAGCCATAAACCCTGATGTAATAATTTTAGACGAGCCAACAGCAGGTCAAGATTATAAACATTACACTGAATTTATGGAATTTATAAAAGAATTATCTAACAAAGGTATTTCTATAATAATGGTTACTCATGATATGCAATTAACTTTAGAATACTGTGATAGAGCTGTTGTTTTATCTGGTGGTAAAAAAATTGCCGACGATAAGCCATCCAATATTTTAACTAACAAAGAAATTATAAAAAAAGCAAACTTAAAAGAAACGTCTTTATCAACTTTAGCTAAAACAATAGATATAGCTAATACAAATGATTTTGTACAATTCTTTATAGATTTAGAAAGATAGGTGAAAAAAATGAGTAGAGCCCAAACTCTTTATATTGATGGTGACTCTATTTTCCATAAATTAAGCGGTGTAAGTAAAATATTGCTTTTCATAGTTTGGACAATGATAACAGTAATGTTTTTAGATATAAGAATATTTGCAGCTATGGCAGTTATTGGTGCCATCATGCTTTATTTTTCCCAAATACCATGGAAAACAATTAAACCTCTTTTATGGATTATGATAGCGTTCAATTTAATAAATATTATTTTTATACTGCTAATAACTCCACAATACGGAAGTGAGTTAGTTGGTACTAGCACTAATTTAATAAATATTGGTTATGCATATATAAGTAAAGAAACTTTATTTTATGTACTTACAATTTCACTAAAATATGCAGTGCTTATGCCTATAACTGTAATATTTATTTTTACAACTCACCCAAGTGAATTTGCCAGCAGTTTAAATAAAATAGGTATTCCTTATAAAATTGCCTATGCTGTAAATATAGCTTTTAGATATATTCCTGATGTGCAACGTGAATACAAAGATATACTAAATGCTCAACAATCAAGGGGACTTGCCTTTAAAAAAGGTGAAGGTTCTGTTGTAGAAATTCTAAAAAATTATACTACTATTTTTGTTCCTTTAGTTTCTTCTTCTATTAAAAGGATTGAGACTGTTTCCAATGCCATGGAGCTGAGATCTTTTGGTAAGAAGAGAAAAAGAACTTGGTATAGTTATAAAAAATTAACAGCTGCTGATTTTATTTTTATAGCAGTGTGTATAGTGCTGTTAGTTGGTGCTGTTTATTTAAAAAACAATGTAATAACTGGATTTTACTATCCACTATAAAAAAATCCCAGGTTTAAGTTAACCTGGGATTTTTGATATTTATATGAAAATAAAATTATCTTTCTATTTTATCTGATTTAGTTTTTAAAAACTCTATAAAATCATCTCTAAGCTCTGGTCTTTTTAGAGCAAAGTCCACAGTTGCTTCTAAGAATCCTAATTTATCACCAACATCATATCTTCTTCCTTCAAAATTGTATGCATAGATAGCTTCTTTTGTAGCTAGTGTTTGAAGGGCATCAGTAAGTTGGATTTCTCCACCTTTTCCTGGTGCTTGATTTTCTAGTATGTTGAAGATTTCTGGTGTTATTATGTATCTTCCTAGTATTGCTATGTTTGATGGAGCTTCTTCTATTGATGGTTTTTCCACCATGTCTTTAACTTTGTAAACTCTATCTTCTATATGTTTAACATCTAGTATTCCGTACTTGTCCACATTTTCTCTAGCAACTTCTTGAACACCAAGAACAGTCGTCTTGTATTCATCGTAAGCATCTATCATTTGTTTTAAACAAGGAGTAGAAGCATCTACTATATCATCTCCAAGTAGTACTGCAAAAGGCTCATCTCCTATGAAGCTTTTTGCACAGTGGATAGCATGTCCAAGTCCTTTTGGCTCTTTTTGTCTTATGTAGTGAATGTTTACCATGTTAGATATATCTTGTACCATTTCTAACATGGCTGTTTTTCCTTTTTGCTCAAGTTCTAATTCAAGCTCTACTGATCTATCGAAGTGATCTTCTATAGATTTTTTATTTCTTCCTGTTACTATTAGTATCTCTTCTATACCTGATTCTATAGCTTCTTCTATTATATATTGTAGTGTTGGTTTATCAACTATTGGTAACATTTCTTTTGCTTGTGCTTTTGTTGCAGGTAAAAACCTAGTCCCAAGACCTGCTGCCGGTATTATTGCTTTTTTTACACTTTTACTCATTTTCTTCCCCCAAGGTTAATTTATTTCTATTTTTATATTATAATATTTACTATACTAACTCTAATTCTTCTACTCTATATCCATTAGGATTATTACTTTGCCATCTCCATGCATCTTGGCACATTTCTTCAATCCCAAACTTAGCTTCCCATCCAAGCTCTTTGTTAGCCTTTTTAGGATTAGCATAACACATAGCAACATCTCCTGGTCTTCTATCTACTATTTTATATGCAACTTCTCTACCACTTGCTTTACTAAAAGCATTTACCATGTCAAGAACACTATAACCATTTCCTGTACCTAGATTATATGTAACAAGACCTGGTAGACCTTCTAGTTTATCTAAAGCTTTTAAATGTCCATTTGCTAAGTCTACAACATGTATGTAATCTCTAACTCCAGTTCCATCATGAGTGTTGTAATCATCACCAAATACACTAAGCTCTTTTAACTTACCTACTGCCACTTGTGATACATAAGGCATTAAGTTGTTTGGTATATCATTAGGGTCTTCTCCTATTAATCCACTTTCATGAGCTCCTACAGGATTGAAATATCTAAGAATTGCCACATTTAACTCTTTATCAGCTTTACACATATCTCTTAGTATATCTTCTATCATTAATTTAGTTGCTCCATAAGGATTTGTTGTACTAAGTGGGAAATCCTCAGTGATTGGGCAAGTATGTGGATCTCCATATACTGTTGCCGATGAAGAAAATACAAATTTTTTCACATTGTATTTTTTCATTAAAGTTAAAACTGTTAATGTATTTCCTAAATTATTTCTATAATACTCTAAAGGTTTTGCCACAGACTCTCCTACAGCCTTATATGCAGCAAAATGTATTACTGAATCTATATTATTTTCTTTGAATACTATTTCTAATGCTTTTTCATCAGTAGTATCTAATTCATAAAATTTAAAATCTCTCTTTGTTATTTCTCTTATTCTATCAAGAACTATAGGACAGCTATTTGAAAAGTTATCGACTATAACTACGTCTTTACCTTCATTTAATAACTCCACTACTGTGTGGCTACCTATATATCCTGCTCCTCCAGTTACTAATACCTTCATCTTTTCTCCCCCCAAAACTATACTTTTTTGCTCTATTTCTTACAGTATTTACTCGTATATTTAAATATTACACATATGATTTTATAAGTTCCAATTTACCAAATATTTTATATCGAGTATTGTGTTCTATATAAACAGTATCTTCTTTATTTAATTTAATATTTTCATATCCATCACTTATATAACCGTCTCCATTTATAACAGTATAAACATAAAAATCTTTTTTAACTTTATCATTATATAAATCATTTACTATAACTTTTTCTATTGTAAAATAAGGTGTCTCTAATTTACTAAAGTTAGATATTTTTCCACATTTATTTTTCTTTTCATAATCTATAACTTCTAAGGCTTTATCTATGTGCATTTCTCTATCTCTTCCCCAGTCATAGATTCTATAAGTTATATCACTATTTTGTTGTATTTCAAGTAACTTAATACCACCATTTATTGCATGTACTGTTCCTGCTGGTATATAAATTACATCTCCAGATTTGACACTTATACTTTCTAAATTTAATTCTAAGAGATCTTTTTTTATCACTTCAAAAAAAGATTGCTTATTATGTCCATCTTTTATACCACAAATTAAAGTTGCATTTTCATCTGCTTCAAGTATATACCAGCATTCTGTTTTTCCATTTTCATTTTCATTTTCTTTAGAATACTTATTATCTGGATGTACTTGAACAGATAATGCACTATTAGCTTTTATTATCTTCTTAATTATTGGCAATTCTTTGCCTATGTACTTACTAAAATCTATATCAATATTTTCTATTCTTGATTTCCCATTTTTATGTGTTGATAATAACCATTGTTCATATCCCCATATTTTTTTACTATAAAAAGGTTCTAGTTTTAATATCTTACTTTTCATATATTTCTCCATATTATATAAAATAGTTAAAAATTATATTTATTATAAAATTTATATTGTTTTTATAGCTCTTTCTATGTATCTTTCTATATTATTTATAATATTCTCTGCTTGCTCTACAGTATTACCCTTACACCCAATATAAAATTTAATTTTAGGCTCTGTTCCTGATGGTCTTATTGCAATCCATGATTCATCTTCTAAAATAAATTTTAGTACATCTGATTTAGGTAAACCATCTATATTATTTAAATAATCTTTAAGTTCTTTTACTTTTACATCTGTAATTTCTTTTATATTACATTCTCTAAAATAACTCATTATATTTTTTATTTTATTTAGTCCATCTCTACCTTTTAATGTTATAGATTTTAAACTTTCTTTATAGTAACCATGCTTTTCATATATTTCTAAAAGTCCTTCATACAAACTCATCCCTTTAGAATAGTAATATGTAGCCATTTCAGATATTAATAATGATGATACTACCCCATCTTTATCTCTAGCATGAGTTCCTATAAGATAACCATAACTTTCTTCATATCCCATTATAAATGTATGATTATTAGTCTTTTCAAATTCTGATATTTTCTCACCTATAAATTTAAATCCTGTTAGAGTATCTAAACAATTTACGCCATAACTTCGTGCTATTTCTGCTCCAAGCTGAGATGTAACTATTGTTTTAATTATTGTTGGATTTTTAAATAAATTTATTGAGTTTATATTATTTGTTATAATATAGTTTACAAGTAAAGCTCCTATTTGATTTCCATTTAAAGCAATATACTCATTTTGTTTATTCTTTACTATAACTCCAACTCTATCACAATCTGGATCTGTACCAATTATTATATTAGCGTTTTCTTTTCTAGCTATTTCTGTTGCAATATTAAATGCTTCTATCTCTTCTGGATTTGGAGACTTGACTGTTGAAAAATTAAAATCTGGCATTTCTTGTTCTTTCACTACAGTAACATTTGTAAATCCTACTTCTTTTAGAACTCTTCTTACAGGAATATTTCCTGTTCCATGTAGAGGAGTATATACTATTTTTATTTTACTTCCATATTCATCTATTATATCTTGTCTTATTATTTGACTCTTTACCGAGTTTATAAAAGCATTATCACATTTTTCATCCAGTATATTTATAAACCCTAATGATATTGATTCCTCATATGATATAGTTGGTATTTTACTATAATCTTCTATTAAATTAACTTCTTTTATTATTTCTTTGGCAATATTAGGACAAATTTGTCCACCATCACTCCAGTATACCTTATAACCATTATATTCTTTAGGATTATGACTTGCAGTTATTACAATACCTGCTATACAATTTAAATATCTTATTGCAAATGATAACTGAGGTGTTGATTTTAAACTATCAAATATATATGATTTGATGCCACAAGCAGCTAAAGTTTTTGCTGCTTCTTCACAAAATTCTTTAGACATATATCTACTGTCATATGCTATTACAACGCCTCTATCTGTTCCTTGTTCTTTATTATTTTTTATTATATAGTTAGCTAACCCTAGTGTAGCTCTTCTTATTGTATATATATTTATTCTATTTGATCCTGCACCTATTATTCCTCTAAGTCCACCAGTTCCAAAATCTAAATTTTTATAAAATCTATCTTCAATTTCTTTTTTATCATGCTCTATATTTAATAATTCTTCTCTTGTTTTTCTGTCGAAGTAATCACTATTTATCCACTTTTTATATTCATTTATATAGTTCAATTTTATCCTCCTTATCAAATTGTCATATTTGAAAATGTATTTCATTATATATCAAAATTAAAACTTATATTTTTATTGCATTTTCTATGTATCCTTCTGTTGCATTTTCTCTAGGTATTATTTTTGCTGGATTTCCTATAACAATAGAATTACTCGGTATATCAAAGTTAACATATGATAATGGTGCTATTAATACATTATTACCGATATTAATCTTTCCTACAATCACAGCATTTGCTCCTATCCAAACATTATCTCCTATAGTAGGACATCCGGCATTTTCACCTCTGTTAGTTTTTCCTATTGTTACACCTTGTGCAATACTCACATTATTACCTATTATAGAACCTTGATTAATTATGATATTTCCAAAATGAGCTAAATAAAATCCCCTACCAATAGTTGTCTCGAAAGGTATTTGAAAACTATATTTATAAAATAATTTTCTATGTCTTAATTTATACCAGATATATTTTATTTTATTTTTATTTTTATAATATTTTGCTAATCTTAAATTTCTTGTAAAAGCTATATTAGGATATGTGTATGCATATCTTAAATATGTTTTTTTATTAGTTTCTTCTCCATAATATCTATAAAAATCTTCTAATATATATTGCTTTATTATATTTTTTCTCATTATTTCTCCCTAATTACTTTTAGCACTAGTCAATTTGATAACATTAATTTCAGGTGTGTTAAATATTCTAAATTGGAATAATTTAAAATAAAAGTTTGATCCTAAACCTTTGCTAGTATATTGTTTAAACAATCCATAGTCTTTAAGTCCACTAACTTCATCTTGTTGTGGAAATATTTTTCCTCCATTTATATGTGGTATAAATAAAGCCCCATAAAATGGTATTCTTATCTGTCCACCATGATAATGTCCACTTAGTATTAAATCATATTCTTCTTTATTATAATCATCCAAGGTCATAGGATAATGAAATAACCCTATCCTTACATTATTGTTATTATATATTTTTACTGGATCAAATTTAGCAATTTCTATACACTCGTTATTACGTTTTAACTTATAAGCATCTTCTAAAATTTTACATCCATTACTTTCTATTTCATCATTAAAAATATCTAAATCTGTATTTCCTGGTACATAAAAGATATTTTCTTTATTTTTTATGTTTTTTAATAAATTTATAAATGGATCTATATTATCACTATGTACATCTTTCATATCCCCTGTTATTGCTATAATATCATAATCAATGCTATTGATTTTTTCACTAAGGTGTTTTTGTAATTTTCCAAATGATTTTCCATGCAAATCTGAAATTTGAAGAATTTTAAATCCTTCAAATTCAGATGGTAAGTTGTTTATTACGACTTCTTCTTGTACAATATTAATTCTATTGTTGTCTATATATGTATATGTTATTATAAAAACCAAAGCTAAAAACAAAATTATACTAAACACATTTTTTTGTGATTTTTTCATTAACTCCTCCCCCATTTATATATAACAATAGTCTAAAATAAATTGGATTTAGTTGCTAAATTTATTAATATTGATTTAAACTTCTGCTTATTTTTAGCTTCCTTACCTAATTTGTATAAATAACCTATATTTTTATTTAATATTGCATCTAAATATTGTTTATCAAAATATTCTATAGATCCCTTATCCTTTGATGCTTCTATTATACTTGGATTATTTACATAACTTTCTATTAATGATTTTATTTCTTTTTCCATTAAATCACTATTATTTACATTATATAAGCTAGTTTTTAATGAATTAAGCAACATAATGCTTATACCTTTATAACTCTCTTCTTTTGTATCCATATAATACTGCTCTATAACCTCTTTTTGAATTTCATATCCATTAACAATGTCATAAAAATGATATGGCATATATTTACTTGTAAATCCACCTGTTCTATAATAATAAAGTGGTTCACTTATCACTTTTACCTTTTTAGCTTTTAAAAACATTTCTAGATTATAATAAAGATCATCCCCTAAAAACTTTATTCTATCTAAGTATTTCCCACTATTTAATAGTAGCTCTTTCTTATATAGCTTCGAGTGAATAGATGCTGGAAATGGATGACCATGTAAATAAGCTTCTGCTAATTTATCCTTTATATCATCGCCTTCATATATCATATTTTTTGAAAAATAATGACTATTATTAGATTGTTTTATTATAGCTCTATCACCTATTACTTTATAGGTATTGCATACTACGATATCTAAATCCATTTCTTTTACATCTTTATAAAGTTTTTCTATGGCATCTAAAGATATATAATCATCAGCATCTACAAAAGTTATATAATTACCTATAGACTTTTTTATACCTAAATTTCTAGTTGCTATAGAACCTTCATTTTCTTTATCAATAACTTTTACTCTACTATCCCTCAATTCATATTTTCGACATATCTTAATACTATTGTCAGTAGACCCATCATTTACTAATATCAATTCAAAATCTTTAAATGTTTGATTTAATATTGATTTTATACATTTATCTAATTTTTTACCTGCATTATATATAGGCACAACTACGCTTACTTCTACCATAAATGTACTCCTATCTGTCATATTGAGAAATATCAAATTGATTTATCATATTTCTTAAATATTGAACTTTTTCTTTATAATTTTCTTTTGTTATAAGATTTTTATCTTCACTTATATTTCTTATTATCTCATCACAAATTTCTGAACTGTAATGTATAGTGTCTTTGTAATTATCCAAGTTCAAAACTATATCATCTAGATTTTGAAAATCATACAATTTTACATTATCATAATTTAACATTTCTTTTATGGCATATTCTTTAAATTCAAGCATAATATCCGTAGAATATTCCTTTTCAGCCTCCCAAAGTAATATTGATATTGGAGGGAAAAATACATAAAAATCTCTTTGAGGATTTTCTTCAAACAATGAAAGTATTTTTACATGTAAATTTTCTTTCATTCTTTTTAAGGATATTTCTTTTTCTTCTTGAGTTGGAATCTTTCTTTCTTTATTACTTTCAATTTTCATATCATAATAATTAAGAGCACTTTCTTTTTCAAATCTTTCTGTTGTATATCCTGCTGTATGTATAGCATCTATATCAAAAGGCTCTTGCTGTATACCTAATATCTTCTTTGCCATAACATAAGCTGTACTTGTATAAGTTTTTGTATTGAATAAATACTTAATATCATTTAACTTGTTATCATCGTGAAGATATTCAGGTCTTTCAAATGATGTATCAGTAGTATTTGAATCAAAAAATAATAAATCAAATGCAAATAAGAATGTTTTTGCATCTCTATATTTAATAGCTTCATTAACCAAATAATTTAAGTCATTTGGTCTTGCACCACCCCAAGATAATTTTGCAGGATTTATACCCATAGTATCTCTCGCCACCTGTGGGTCAAATAAGTGAACCATAGATGATCCTACTATAGCACTATCATAATCAGCATTTTTTAATATTCCTGCATTACAGTATTGTTGATCAAATTTGTAATTATTAGTTTCAGGTAATCTATAATACATAAAAGGATCTACTTTATAAATTATTATACCTATAATTAACATCATACTAATAAGTGATATAAACGTTTTTATTATCCACTTTTTAGCCGTATTTTCTCTTTCCTTTGCTTTAACTTGTACATATGTTGTATCCAATGTATATCCTCCTTAGAAATTGAAATATATAAATGGACTTATTCTTGGCATGAAACTTATTCCAACCACCATTAATATAACTACATATACTGTATTTATTGTTGTATAATCAAAAGTTTCTGCTAATTCATAAGTATTTTTAAAACTTAAAGTTACAACTAATGATATAACTAATAATATATAAACTAGCCCAATTATTATTATACTTCCGTTTGTAATTATTCCTGCCATGTTAAGCACACCTCCTGATGGAACGCTAAACATTGCTGTAAGTATTTCAAAAGCTCTTTCAAAAGTAGTGGCTCTAAAGAATACCCATGCACAATTTACAAACATAAATGTTAAAATCCAACTTACATATTTGTTAATCTTCCAATTATTATCTCTAAACAATCTATCTATCACAGAAGCTATACCATGTAAAAGTCCCCAAAATACAAATGTCCATGCAGCTCCATGCCATAAACCACTTACTAAAAAAGTTAATAATAAATTTATATATGTTTTAACTCTTCCCTTTCTATTTCCTCCTAGTGGTTTATATACATATGTAGATAAAGCTCTACCTAAAGTTATATGCCATCTTCTCCAAAACTCTGATATACTAGTTGCTTTATATGGTGATAAGAAGTTTGCCGGTAAATCAATATTAAATATTTTTCCTATACCAACTGCCATATCACTATATCCACTAAAGTCAAAATATATTTGTATTGTATATGATAGTGATATAAACCACGCTTGATAAAATGTTAAGCTAGATATACTATCAAATCCATTTGTTGCCCATATAGCAAAACTATCTGCTATAACTAATTTTTTGAAAAATCCCATACTAAACATAAATATGCCAGAAGCTATATTGTCCCAATTTAATTTTTGCTTTTCTTTATCATCAAACTGTGGCATTATTTCGCTATGAAGTACTATAGGTCCTGCTATTAATTGTGGGAAAAATGTTACAAATAAAGAAAAGTTAAGTAAACTATAATCTTTAGTTTCTCCTTTATATACATCTATTAAGTAAGATAACTGTTGGAATGAGAAAAAACTTATTCCAAGCGGTAATAATAAATGTTTTAATGTCCAGTTAGTTTTAAATAGTATATTTACATTTTCAACGAAAAAGTCATAGTATTTAAAATAACATAATAATCCTACATTGAATATTGATCCAATTATAAAATATATTTTTTTATGTTTATCTTCTTTTTTTATACATTTACCTATAACAAAATTAATTAGTATAGATATAATTATTATTGGTAAATACTTTATATTAAACCATCCATAGAAGAAAAGAGATGCTATAACTAGCCAAACTCTAGCCATATTTACTTTTTTAGCATTTAGTATTAAATAATATCCAATAATCGTTATAGGTAAAAAACAAAATAAAAATTCATAAGAACTAAATAACATACTTCCCCCTACAATCTACCTTTATGTTTTCCAAATTTGCTTAAGAAAGCATATTTTAATTTTTGATATACTACATTTACATCTTTAAAATAATGACCATCTACCACGGCAATCCACTCTTTATCTTTTAATTTATGCATGTCTATAGTATGCATTCCATCTTTATTCCAAGAATCTTCTATATTAGAATTTTCGCCTATAATACCAAGTTCTTTTTCTTCATATTCTGTTGTTGTAAGTTTAGTTATTTCATAAGCTCTTATAAGCTTTCCATAATAATCGATTCCATCTTGTGAGTATCTTATTATTTTGTTATCATCTACAACAACTCTGCCTGCTGGTCTCATTGACCTTTGATCGTTTTCAATTAATGGACTTTGTGGATGTTCTATCCATCCATCCATTAAATTATGTGAATAAAACAAACTTAGGCTTCTTTTATTTTCACTTAGTTTATTAGTAAGTATCCACAGTTTATCATCATAAGAAAATAATGAAGAATCAAGAAATTCTCCTTCTATTATATTTTTTATACATTTCCATCCATAAGGGAAGTTTTCTGCTTCATATATTTTTATATAATTTGATTGTCCTGTTTCAGGCATCATATAGATTTTCCCATTATATTCAAAGACATATGGATAAGATAAGTGAAAATCTTCTTCGAGTACAACTTTATCGTATTTCCAATCATAACCATCAGCACTAGTAGCCATTCCAATTACACCTGTTTGTCTCGCTTCATCATATATTTCAAAAAACATATACCATAAATCTTCATATTTTATCATGAATGGGTCTGCAATAAACTGTGCATCACAGTCTGTAACATCTTTATATGTTAATACTGGATTTTTTTTATCTCTTTTATTAGTTATATGAAATGGACCTTTAGCATCATATATACTTATCCCCCATATAGCTAATCTATATTTACTAAATAGTTTTTTTATCAATTTAATTCCTCCAATATATGACTACTCCTTATTTACTAAATATAGTAGTAATTTTACCTTTTAATTTTTCTATAAATGTAGGTTCTTTTATACCTCTTAAATCTTGATGCCCCCCCCATTTGCTTTTATCTCGGCCTATAATTTTTGCTTTAAATGGTAAATCCCATCCTTCTGGGTATATATAGCCAGGATCAAGAAGTTTGTATTCTTTTCCTATAATATATCTGTTAAGCTGTGATTCATCATGCCATAGTGCTATTACATCATTATCTAAATCTATATTTATATTTTTATCTAATTCATTTATAAGTTGTAAAAAGTCTCTACTTTTACCACCATTAAATGCTCCTTGAACATATACGTCTCCTTGTCCATAAGGTATATACGCTAAAGATTTTTCATTTCTATCATATGGATATTCATCAACATCTTTGTCATAAAATGCTGGATGTTTTGCTACTAATAAACCTTCTTCTTTCGGTAATATTTCTTCTCCTACATAATCTACAAATAGCATATTTGCATTTAAGAAAAATATATAATCAAATTCTTTTAGTTTTTCTTCAATTCCTTTAAACATATTAAATCTCATCAATGTGTTATAAGGCCATCCTAATGTTTTTTGATATATCTTATGTACTCTATCACAATTTTCATCATAAATTGATTGTGCATCTGTAAAAACAAAATAGTGCTTTTCACTATTATTTAAAAAATATTTTTCAGATGTTTTATAGAAATCCTCCCAGAATATATCATATTTACCTGTACATATATAAAGTATTGCTATATTTTTCATTTTGCTCATCTTTTATATTCCTCTTCATTATGCTGTATTTTATCATTGCTACCATAACGGCTTGTATTATCAGTGCCATTATTATTCCAAATAATCTAAATTTAATAGCTAGTATATATAGTAATCCCAGATATATGGCATTACATATAGCTACTATAGGTACGTTGTATCTAACCAAATTTAAACAAACAAACAGTAAATGTATCCCTGCAACAGCACTTGTCACCGTAATATATATTACATACAGACTCATTAATACACCATTTTCAAATGTAGCTGGAATAAATAAACCTAGCCATAATTTATAAGATATTATAGTAAATAAGGCTACTACTCCACCTCCACCTACTGTATATATAAATATTTTTTTTACTATTAAAAAAGCTCCTTTTTCATCATCTTTCGCAACTATTTTCGATAATTCTGGAAATAATGATTGAGTAAGAGGACCAGTTACCTGAGTAACTAAAGTTCCAAATTTAGCTATTACATTATATACACCAACTTCTGATACTCCAAGTAACTTATTAATTACAAGTGTTGTTATTTGTCCAGTTGGCATATCTAAAGTAGACACTATATTATTATATATATTAAACATTGTAAATTCTTTATCAAATCCTATTTTTACTTTTAAAAAGTCTGTGCAATTAGTTAATTTTAAGTATTTTATTGCTGACTTTATATACAATGATGAAGATATTATACTCATTATTATCTCAAGTAATATATAATATTTAAATTCAAATTTAGCTACTATACCTACAAGCAACAATACTGTTTTTATTAAAGTCATTTGTATACCTATCTTGGCTCCCACTACGAAATCATTATTTAATCTAATAACTGCATTTATACTACCACTTATATTAAATGGTATTGTTAATAGATATAATTTTATATAAGATACCATTTGTGAATCCCAATTAAAGAAATCACTTACATAATCTATACACATATATCCAACTATAAAAGCTAATATTGCAGTTAATACATCTTGTAAAACAGCCTGTTTTAAATATTTTTTAAATTGAGGCATATCATTTTTTTCTAAAGCATCAGCACCAAATTTTATCATGGCATTGTAGGATTGAAAGTTAAATAATCCATTAAACATCCCTGCATAGTTAGCAGCTATAGCAATTATTCCATTTCCTTCTAGTCCTATTGCTTTAAGCACTAAAAATGTGTTTATAAATCCAATTGCAGATGCTACTGTTTGTCCTGAAAACATAATGATAGTGTTTTTTATTATGTTGTTATTCATAACTTTGCTTTTTATCTTTTCAAACATCTATTTCTCTCCTGATTATAAAATAAACTATGCTATATGTTCTATAAAAGAGTCCATCCTTCACAAAATAGCTCTATCTTATCGGAATCTACATCTTCGCGATTAATCCATTTTTTAGGAGCTATAACAATTTTGTTTTTATTTTCATTTAACCATGCTCCCCACCAGCTAAATGAACTATTTGCAATGATATTATGCTTACAATTACTCATTAATTGCATATCTTTATAACTACCATTGCCACTATTTATATCTATATAAAACACTCGACTATTTATTTGTATATTTTTCTTAACCCAATCCATATCATTTGAAAAAACAAAAAATGTAGGATTTTCAACTTTTTCTTCTATTACCTTTATAGCTTTTTTATAATATGTTGGAGTTGCTATACATCCATACATATTATAATTTTCAGGACTCATGTAATCGCCTCGTCTTATATGGATACTTATGGAATTACTATTTTCAATCTCATTTAAAATTTCTAAATTCTTATTATCAAGTTGATTTTTAAATCGAAAATCTTTTTTGATATCATTTTCAATTCCTTCAAAATATTTGATACTTTGCCAATATCCATTTAAATAAGAATTTTTCAACTTGTATACATCTTTATTAAATACATATTCTTTAGTATCATATACAAATTTTTTGTCTCCAAATAATTTTCTCTTTATCTTAAATAGTGTGCTTATATTATTTTCATCAAATTTTTCTAAATCTTCTTTAGTTGGTTTGTTAGGTTTAATATCAAATATTCTTTCTAATTCATATCCATTATGTTCCTTTTTTGTTTCATAAAAAGATTTAGAATCTAATTTAACAAGTTTTCCCTTCTTTTCTAAACTTTTATACATAGCATACTGAAACATTTGATTCCCTAATCCACCAGTTACTCTAACTATAATCACTTTGATCCACCCTTTATCCTAATTATAATTTTCTAAGAACCAATTATAAGCTAATCTAATACCTTTATCTAAACTAACTTTATGCTTCCATCCAAGACCATGTAGCTTATCAACAGTAGTTAATTTTCTAGGAGTTCCATCTGGCATCTCAGTATTAAATACTAACTCACCATCAAATCCAACAACTTCTTTAACAGTTTCAGCTAACTCTCTAATAGAAACCTCTTCACCAGTACCTATATTTACATGTTGTTCTCCATCATAATTTTCCATTAAAAATACACAGGCATCTGCCATATCATCAACATATAAGAACTCTCTAAGCGGAGTACCCGTTCCCCAAACTTCAACAGCTTCACTATTATTTACTTTAGCTTCGTGGAACTTTCTTATTAAAGCTGGCAATACATGTGAATTTTTTAAGTCAAAGTTATCATTTGGTCCATATAAATTAGTTGGCATACAACTTATAAAGTTATCTCCATATTGTCTTTTGAAAAATTTACACATTTCTAGACCTGCTATCTTAGCTACAGCATATGCTTCATTAGTTTCTTCTAATGATCCAGTAAGTAAATATTCTTCTTTTATTGGTTGTGGAGCCATTTTAGGATATATACAAGTACTTCCTAAGAATAATAATTTCTTAACTTCAAAATCATGTGCAGCTTTTATCACATTATTTTGTATCATTAAATTTTCATATATAAAATCAGCTGGATAAGTATTATTAGCATGTATTCCACCAACTTTAGCAGCAGCTAAAAATACATATTCAGGTTTTTCTTCTTCAAAAAATCTTCTCACAGCTTCTTGATTAGTTAAATCTAACTCTTTATGAGTTCTATATATTATATTTTTATATCCCTTATCTTCTAAATTTCTCACTATAGCTGAACCAACAAGTCCTCTATGTCCAGCAACGTATATTTTCGCATCTAAATTCAATTTTTTCACCTCTTGTAATATATTTTTATTTTTTTAACAAATATTTAGCTATTAGAGAATTCTCTAATAGCTCTATCTAAATAATATTAGTTTTCAAATTTAGATTTATATCCGCCACCATTTTTCATTTCTTCTAAATCAGATTGAACCATTTCTTTTACTAAATCCATAAATGAATATTTAGGTTCCCATCCAAGTTCTGTTCTAGCTTTTGTGCTATCTCCCCATAATAGTTCAACCTCTGCAGGTCTGAAATATCTTGGATCAACTTCTACTAGTACTCTTCCTGTATTTTTATCTATACCTTTTTCATCTACACCGCTTCCTTGCCACTCTATTTCATATCCAAGCTCAGCAAATGCTAACTCTACAAATTCTCTAACTGTATGAGTTTCATTCATTGCAAGTACATAATCTTGAGGTTTGTCTTGTTGTAATATTCTCCACATACCTTCTACATAATCTTTAGCATGACCCCAGTCTCTTTTTGCATCAAGGTTTCCTAAGTATAATTTATCTTGCATTCCTAAATGTATAGCGGCAGCTGCTCTTGTTATTTTTCTAGTAACGAAAGTTTCACCTCTTCTTGGTGATTCGTGGTTGAATAATATTCCGTTACAAGCAAATATATCATAAGATTCTCTATAGTTTACTGTTATCCAGTAAGAGTATAATTTAGCTACTCCATATGGTGATTTTGGATAAAATGGAGTTTTTTCAGATTGTGGTGCAGTATCTGGAAGTCCTCCAAATAATTCTGAAGTAGATGCTTGATAGAACTTAGTTTTAACTCCAGATTCTCTTATTGCATCTAGTATTCTAAGTGTAGATACTCCCGTCGCTTCAGCAGTGTACTCTGGTGAATCGAATGATACTCCAACATGAGATTGAGCTGCTAAGTTATATATTTCATTTGGTCTAATTTTTTCTATTAATCTATTTAAGTTACTTGAATCAGTTATATCTCCATAATGTAAAAATAACCTTACATTTTCCTCATGTGGATCTTGGTATAAATGATCTATTCTCTTCGTGTTAAAAGTACTTGCTCTTCTTATTATTCCATGTACTTCGTATCCTTTTTCTAATAATAGTTCTGCTAGATAAGAACCATCTTGTCCTGTTATTCCTGTTATCAATGCTACTTTTTTATTTTCCATCTAAAAATTCTCCCTCTATTTAATTGTTTTTTAATATCGATCTAAACTTTATATATGCTACTCCTAAGTAATAACTTCTATCAAACATTTCTATTTTTACTTTTAAACCATTAGTCATTTGATCTTTAAAGTCAATGAAGTATTTATTATTTCTTATATCAATCTTTGTAGATTTCCATATCTTATATAACTTTTTATGAATATCTATATAATGTGTAGCAGAAATTATTTGATAAAAATATATATGTTTATAATATAAATAACCATATTCTTCTTTATATTTTTCATATAGCCCTTGCTTTTCTAAATTTAATTTTATAAAATTTAGCGCCTTTGGTATATCAAATAACCTTTCATCTACTATCTTAGTTACACTATTTCCTCTTTGATAATAATAATGTAAATTTTCATCGATTGTCGAAACTTTTGGACTATACATAAATAATAAATTAGTAGTTGCCACATCTTCTGCATATGTAATGTCTTTTACAAATTCTATATTATTGTCTATCAAAAACTCTCTTCTAAGAAATTTAGCCCATATATTAGCACCTATTTGTCCTGTAAGAGATAATTTTAAATAATCATCTTCGTATTTTACTGTTTCTTCAAAAGATTTTTGGGCTTTTAGTTTATTAGAATCATAAGCTAAATAAAAATTATATAAAACTATATCTGAATCATCTTGTATTGCTTTTTTATACAATTTTTCTATTGCTTGTGTATGTAGCCAATCATCTCCATCTAAAAACAATATATATTCCCCACATGCTATTTTTAATCCAGATTTTCTAGCTTCTATTAATCCTTCATTTTGTTTATCTATAGTTTTTATTCTTTTATCATTATTTGCAAAGCTTTCTATAATTTTTGAAGTATTATCTGTTGAACCATCATTTACAACTATTATTTCAATATCTTTAAATGTTTGGCTGACTATAGAATCCATACATCTTTTTATGTAGTTTTCAATATTATAAGCTGCTACGATTATACTTACTTTCATATTACTCTCCTGAACTACTTGCCTTCTATCAATTTATATATTTTAAATATTTCTTCTTCTGTTCCCGGACTTTCTTTTTTTAAGTTTTCACAGACATGATTTTGTAAATTTTCATCTTCTATCATTCTTTTTACACATTTATATAAACTATCTGAGTTCATTTGTGAAATCAAACCATTTTTACCATCAATAATTTGATTATGAACTACTGTAAAATCAGTAGCTACAATAGGTTTTTGAAGTATTCTAGCTTCAGCTATAACAAGCCCATAACCTTCATATCTTGATGGTTGTACATATATATCTGTTTGTTTTAAAAATGTATATGGATTTTGGAATGTTCCCAAAAATATAAAATTATTTTCTAGTCCTAACGAAGATATCATATTTTCAAATTTTTCTTTTAATTTACCTTCACCTATTGCATACCATTTAAAGTTAATTTTATCTTGTTTTAGCTTATATGCAGCTTCAATTGCCATTTCATAACCTTTTTGATGAACAAGTCTTCCTATAGTTAAAATTTTTATACCATCAAATTCATCTGAAAATCCACCTTTTTCATTAGCCATATTTTCTATTAACTTACTCGATATAATATCGTAAATTATTTCTACTTTGTTTTCTAAAGATGGTATTTCTTTTATTAGTACATCTTTACATGAATGTGATACTGCAACAACTTTATCAAATTTATTGTAATATTTAATATCAAAATCTTTATTATATCCTGCTACTTTATAATCTATATTCATCCAAGCTAATTTTCTCTTTGCCTTTACCTTTTGTGATACATAATAAGTCGGCATTCCTTGGCTATAAGCTATAGCAACATCATATTCTTTATCTAAATTTTCAATACCTTTACTAAGCCACTTATAAATTATTTGTGCTCCATGATATTTTTTAGTCATTAAAGGATTTCTACATGATATAGATAAACCCATTCTTAAATATAGTGCTTTTAAATCACCTTGTACTAAATTAGATTTCATTCCTTTATTTATTCTTTTTAAAAACCCAGGAGGCTCTATTACATTAACTTCTTTTGGTATCAATGGTAAATATAATCCCCTTTGATAAAATAAAAGTAAATCAACATCATATTTATCATAGTCAAATAAAGTTAATAAAGATATTAAACTTTTTTCAGCACCACCACTAGTAAGCGAATCTATAGTTATTAAAATTTTTTTCTTCATAATTTAACTCACTTTCTACTATAAAGTAAAACCTAATTTTATTTTTTAATTGATAGTAAATCATATAAATATTGCTTTGAAAAATCAATTTTTTCATTTAATATAGGTTTTACATTATCATAGTTTATTTCTTCGATTACTTTATTTATATCGTAATCTTTGCCTATTAATCTATCTCCTATAGTTAATGAAGACAGTAAGTCTCTCATTCTAGTATTTATTGATTCTGTTCTATTGACTATAACAAAATCTTTTTCATAAACTAAAGAAAATACTGCTGCATGGAATGAATTTGATATAACAAATTGTGCATTTTTTACTAAAGATACAAATGTTTCTGGACCATCTAAGTTAAAGCATTTATCAGCATATTTAGGTTTATCAACATTTATAGTATAAATTTTATAACCCTTTTTCTTTGATATCTCTTTTGCTAGTGCTTCTATTACTAAACTTTTATCAAAATCATATACAAGTATATATTTTTCATTAAATTCCTTAGTGGCTATATTATCCCATTGTTCTTTTTCTAATAAAAACACAGGATCTAAAACATTAACTGCTTTTTCAATACCTAAATCCTTTACTATCTTAACGCCACTTTCTTCTCTTACTCCAACTTTATCTAACTTTTCTACTAAAGACTTTGTCATTATTTTATATTCGTCTGAAATAGTATCAGTTGCAAAACTAGCAGCATATGCAGCTTTTACTTTATCATTTGGAACAAAATCCAAATAAAATGCAGGATCTTTACCATTTGCATGTAAACTATTCCATATTTGATCACTACCACATATAAATATATCCGAGTCTGGAAGATTACTTTTTAAATCTTCATTTGATTCATATGTATAATTTCCTACATTCAAATATTTTTTTGTAAAATCATCAAAATTCTTTTTACGTTTTAATGAAATCAATCTACCTGGTAACTTTAATGTTAAATATATACTTTTACTTATAAAGTTTTTTTCCCAAGCAGGATTATCTATATTTGATAATTTATAAAGATTTCCCATATAATATGGTTTATAATCTATAATTTCCACATTGTGACCTTGATTATTTAAATAAGTCATAAGAGCATATGCTTGCAATGATGCCCCATGATTATATACATCATGACATGTTATTGTGCTTATTTTCATTTATTGTCCTCCAATATCCCCTAACTATACAAATAACTCATATAGTTTTTGTAACTCATCTTTATTACTATAATTAGTGTTTTTACAGTTATTTGATAATTTTTCTCTTAAGTCTTTATTTTTGTATAATTTTTCTATACCATTAGCAATTCCTTCAACCGACAATTCTGTTATACATCCATCAAAGCCATCTTTTATCTGGCTTTTCGCTGTTGTATAATTTGTTATTAATACTGGCTTTGAAAGTATTTGAGCTTCGCATACTGTAACAGCCTTACCTTCATATCTAGATGGTTGAACATATAAATCAGCTGATTTCATATATGGATATGGATTTATTTTTTTCCCTAATAGAATAAACTTATCTTCTAATTCATTTTCTTTTATAAGATTTCTTATAAGAATTTCATCTCCTCCATACCCTACTACATACCACTTAATATTGTCATATCCTTTGTCAACTAATATCTTTAGTGCTCTAACAGCATTGTCTATTCCTTTAGCATAAGATAACCTTGCCACAGAAACAATTTTGAAACAATCTCCATCATTTAGTGGATTTTCTACCTCTTCTTTAGCCATTGTTTCAATAAATATAGGAGAAGTTATATTTTCTATTACAATAACTTTATCTTTTAATTTATTATATTTCTCTAAAAAGGCATTTTTACACTCTTGTGAAACTGCCACTATATAATCAAATTGATCCCACATTTTTAAATCAACTTCTATATCTGTTTCTAATTTAGAATAATCTGTATGTATCCATGCTATTTTAACTTTTGCATCTACTTTTTGTGCAACAAAATAATGTGGCCATAAATAACTTATAGCTACATCATACTTTTTTTTATGTTTCGGTAAAAAATAAAGAGAGTTTTTCCACATATATTGCATTTGAGCATATACACTTTCATCTAAACCTTTAATTTTACTTGCAAGTTTTGATTCTAATATAGAATAAACTCTGGATATAGCCATATGTATATTCCCCTGTTTTACTATTTGTGCTATAGGCATTCTGAATGTTTTATATTTTTTATTTTCTGGTAATAAATTTGGAGACTTTGGAAGTAAATCCATAAAATCTCCTGTATGACTATATAACATCAAATCTACATCATATTTGTAGTCAAAGTTATGAAGCATACTTATAAGACTTCTTTCTACTCCTCCTACTTCCATGTCAAATGAAGCTACTAAAACTTTTTTCATTTAACTAACCTCCATTAATACTTTATATTAGCTAGATATCTTTTCTTCTTTATATAATTTTGTTATATTTTTTCTTTTGTTTAAAAATACACTATCCTTTGCTACATAGCCTTTGACAATACTCCCTGCCGCTACTACAGCATTATCTTCGATTATAGTTCCTCTTAATATAACTGAATTAGATCCAATCCAAACATTTTTCCCAATTATAACTTCACCTTTTATAAGGTTTTCATCTCCTATACCTTTGTAGTTATGATCATGGTCATTTATAGACACATTAGGGGCAATTTTTGTATAACTTCCTATAGAAATTTTATTAGCACAATTTATATTGCAATTATCATTCATAAAAACATGATCTCCAATATGTAAAGTACTATCATCATCTATTCTTATAGCTGTATTTTTTCTTATAAATACAAACTTACCTATATTTATCTTAGATTTTTTATTAAAAACCTCTATTCTACTTTTAGATTGCATAACAAATACTGATGATTTTATATTTTTAAAATATATTATTTTATAAAATAAAGCTCTCATCATACCAACTACTTGAGATAAATTCATTATAAAAGAATAATATAAACCTCTTTGTTTTGACTCACTTTTTAATACTTTTAGTATCTTAGTAAGCATAAATACACCCCTCCTATTCATTTAAAAAAGGTATCAACGTTCTTAATTTATAAATATTATCGCCTCCTATAAGAGAGGCCACTATTTTTTTTATTTTACTTTTTAATCTTAATTTTGGTGATAGCCAACTTTTATGAAAATGATGCATAGCATAAGTATTTTCACTTATAAAATATCGGCAATTTATATAATCATACGGAGAAAAATATGTTTGAGGATAAAAAGTTCCATATCCATCAATTTTTTGATATTTTCCATTAACTTTTAACCCTATGCCTTCTAATATTTCTGTTATTATTGCAACATTAGTCAAATCATCATAAGTCCCATCATCTTTTAAAAATTGTCTCCCATTATAAGCATCTAAAAACATCTTTATAAGACTATTATGTTTGCAAGACCCGATAGTACTAGTTGCCACATAATTTTTTTGTTCAAATCCCCAGAATGATTCATTATCTAAAACATCATCAAAACTTTTAAATACTTCCACATCTGTATCTAAGTAAATACCACCATAGTTATATAAAGCGTATACCCTAACATAATCGCTGACAAAAGCAAATTTTTTAGCTTTATACGCCTCTTTTACATAATCATTTTGATTTATGTCAAAGTTATCTTCATTCCACTCAATTATCTCATAATCTGATAATTTATCTTTCCAAGTATCTATACATTTTTTCACAATTTCTGGTTTTTCTCCTCTTCCAAACCAACAATAATGTATAGTTTTTGGTATTCTAATTTCCCTACTATCCATTTGTTCCTCCCGTGTATTTTTTAAAATACTCCAATAAAATTACTTTTGTATACAAGGCCATTTTCCTCTATTAAAAAGAATAGTAAATAACAAGCTATAAACCCATAATAAATTAAACCTTTATCTCTTTTTTCAAATAATCTAATCATTATAAATGGAAGTAGTATAAAAGTATACATTTGGAAATAAAAAGCAAATCTTGCAAATATCCAGTTAAACAGTGAAAACGCCATAATTATTAAATTGATTACAGACATATTTACAAATAAATTACTTTCAGGCCATGCTTCTTTTAATTCATCTCTTTTAATATAAGATAATATTACTGGTAATGCTGCAAGTACAACTCTTATTATATTCGCTCCATTTCCACTACTCATTACAACTTCTTCATATGAAGAATATCTTGTTCCTTCTATTAAACTAAATACCATATTCATTAAAGGTTGGAATAATATAAATGCAACTATTGCTATTCCTATAGTTTTCATCATTTTCTCTGACCAAGCTTCTGTTTTTACTAAGAAGTAAACAGGTATCATTATTAAAGCTGATGTATGTATTGTGCTTAAAACAAGTACTACTGGTAAATATATTTTAAATTTATTATTAATAATCAAATTCGTACAACCAAATAATATGGATGCAACAAGAGCTTGTCTAACTCCATTCATAGTTATCAAGAAATAACCCGCCGCAATATAAATAAATATTTCTAATTCAAAAACTTTAGAATATTTTCTAATAGTCCATATGTTAATAACAGTTGTTATCATTGCCAATGAAAAAATCATAAACTGTGGATCTTGTGATATTTTTTTTAATACTGAGAGTATAAATACAAATCCCCACTCATATCCGCTTAAATCTGAGCCTGTTGAAACTAAATTATATAAACTTATATAGGCTTCTGTATCACCTATGTTATTTCTTAGTCCTGCTACAAGTACAAGTATTATTACTATAAATAAACTTATTATCACATTAGGCTTATCATCTTGCTCTTTTATTACTCTAGCAATTAACGCTAGTATGGATGTTATTATTAGAGTTAAGCCAAATAATTTCAAATTCTGCCTCCTTACTTAGATATCTTTAATCTATCTTGTTTTTTTAGTTATATATTTATATAAACAAAATCCTGCAGGTGTTGCCAATACAGTTAATAATCTTAGTGGACTTTCTTTTATAAATTTTCTATTTTTGATTATAAAATTACTTGATACATAATGAACACATTCTTTGAATTTATATTTTAAATTTCCATTAGGATTTTTCATATTTTCTTTTCTATAAAAAATAAAACCTTTTGGATTATTTATATATTGTTTTAGCATATTTCTTGATGAACCATCTTCCATATACTCCACTATGCATACTACTTCATTCATAAGCGCTAACTTATGAGTTAAATCTATTTTTCTATATTTATAAGCTAATCCAACATATTTTTCCCCCTCAAATATAGGATAAGGAAACTTTTTTGTTAATTCAGTTTTATAAATAAATTTTTTATCTCCACAAACACCATGTTTATAATACATATCAAATGATGTGGATGTTTTTAAATCTTTAGGAAAAGTAGTTCCTATAACTTCTCCGCTTTCATAAGCATCTAGTGCCGCTATCCCTGCAATCTCTTCTGACTGATTTTCTTCCCAAAATTTTAATATTTTTTCTACAGCATCATCTGGCATATAATCATCTGAATCTATACAAACATTAAGTTTTGTATCTATTAGTTCATATGCACTATTATGAGCACCATGCATTCCTTGATTTTTCTGATAATGATATTTTATAGGAATTAGATTTTCTTCAATCCATGATTGCACTAATTCTCTGGTATTATCAGTTGAACCATCATCAATTATTAACCACTCAAAATCCTTATTAGTTTGTTTTTTTAAACTTTCATAGCATTTATGAAGAGTGTACGCCCTATTGTAAGCTGGTGTAAATATTGTCAATGTAGCTTTCAATATAATTTCTCCTTTTAAAAATTATTACTTAATGATTTATCATATATATTGATTACCTTTTTTACATAATCGTCAATATTATAATTCTTCTCTATAATTTCTCTAGATTTTTTCCCGTAATCTTCAATTCTCTTTTTATTTTCCTTAAGTTCTAGTAATTTTTCCAAGAATTCATCATAATCTTGTGGAGATACTAGATATCCATTATAATCATTTTTTACAACTTCATTTATACTTCCCACATTCATGGATACTATAGGTATTTCAAAAGTCATCGCCTCCAAAATAACCATAGGTAACCCTTCATATTTTGATGTTAAGAAAAATATATCTATAATTGGATAAAACTTATAAGTATTACTTTGAAACCCTGTTAAAATAAATAGATACTCTAAATTTAATTCTTTTATAAGAGATTTTATTTCTTTTTCTTGTGGCCCATCACCAACTAATAAAATTCTACAATCTTGAAACTTATCTTCATTTTCCTTTACTTTTTTTATAAAAGGTATTATTCCTTTAAGTTCTATTAATCTTCCCACATAACCTAAAATAATTTTATCTTTTGGTATGTTGTATTGATTATATATTTGTGATGTATCTTCTTTTATATTATCAATTTCACTCACATCAATTGCATTTGAAAGAGATGAAGTATTATTTTGATTTACATAGTTAGTATTTTCTCTATAAAAGTCATATACTGTACTTCCACAAGCAATATTGTGATCATATCTTTTTCTAAACAAATAATCTATTATTTTATTTTTATTTGTACTACTTAGCCAAGGATAACAACTATGTATATGTGATATAATTTTTACATTAAGGCCAAATATTTTTTTAGCTAATAAAGCATTTATAGATGCATTATTATCATGAGCATGTATAACTTTTATTTCATTTTCTTTTATTATTCTTTTTATCTGTGAAAGTGTATAATTAATATTTTTTATACTAAAATTCATGCTATAGCTCTCTATTCCATTTTCCTTAAACACATTACTTAAGGTGTCTCCCCCACAAATAACTATAGGCTCGTAGTTTTTCATATTTTTGCATAATATCAGTACTAATTTTTCAGCACCACTCAATTTATCCATAGGCAAAATGTGTAAACACTTCATATTATATTGCCCTCCTAATATCATGTCTTTTAAGAATATATTTCTTTTAAATCTTTTAAAACATTGTTAATATCGTATTTCTTTATAAAACAATAACAATTGTCAGATAACTCTTTTAATAAATTTTTATTATTATATAATTTTTCTATTTTGTTTGCTGTTGTTTTGTAATCTCCTACTTCTACCAAATAACCTGTTTTCTCATCTTCTATTAAATCCTTAATTCCTCTTATATTTGTTCCTATAACAGTTTTTTTAGCTGACATTAATTCCATTATATTTCTAGGTAAACCTTCTCTATAAGACATTAAAACTCCTATATCACAAACTGATATTATTTTATCTATATCTTTTCTAAAACCAAGCATTTTTATATTATCTTGAAGATTTCTCTTTTCTATTTCTTCTTTTATACTATCTAATAAAATACCTTCTCCTGCACATATAAGCTTTATATCTTTTTTATTAAGATGTTCTATCGCATCTATAATCTGTTTATGATTTTTATTTTTGTTAACTTCTGCAATCATTGCTATAACAAAGTCTTCTTCTTTTAATCCAAATTCTTCTCTATATTGAGCTAAACTTGTTGAATTAGATTTATATGCATTTAAATCAAGACCAACTCCATTAACTTTATAAACTTTATCTATATTAAAAGTTAGTGCTCTATTATAATCTTCTTCATTCATAGTTATAATTACATCTGTAAGTGATGCCATAAACTTTTCAATAGGATAATATATAATCCAATTAAGCTTTGAAGCTCCTTTGTAGAAATGGAATCCATGTACTGTATATATAGTTTTTATATTTGGAAATTTAAGTTTAAGTAATCTTCCATATATAGCTGCTATTGGTGTATGTACATGTACTATGTCATAATTATTTTTTTTCTGTATATCTAAAAGCATTTTATATGCTTTCAAATTCTTAGGATCTAAAGGATTCCTACTAAAAGGAAGATTATATATATTTTCACATTTATTTTCTATAACTTTGTTTAAATCATGGTCTATATTACATGCACAGTCAACCTTATGTCCTTCTTTTATTAACATCTCTATATGAGGTACTAAAAAAGCATTTATCGTTCTGCTTAGTGTTGTTATATATAGTATTTTTTTCATATTTAATTTCCCGTTAAACTCCTTATATATCAACTTGATTAAGAAACTTCATCTTACTTTAAGATAGATAAAACTTCTTATGTTAATAATTAAAATAATCCTTTTATTATTTTTATAATTTTATTCATATCTTCTTTGGACATTTTTGTATCAGAAGGTAGGCATATACCTCTAAGGAATAAATCTTCTGCTACACTTTTATTACCATCAACTATTGATACGAATTTGCAATTTTTATAAAAAGGTTGTAAATGCATAGGCTTCCATACTGGCCTAGATTCTATATTTTCTTTTTCTAAAGCTAATATAATATCTAAAGGCTCTACCTTACAACCTTCTTTTAGAGTCATAACTGATAACCAGTAATTTGGTCTACCATAATCACATACAGGCATCATTTCTATTTCATCTATATCTTTAAATTCATTTTTATAAGTATCATATATAGCTTTTTTTTGTTCAATTCTTTCGTCTAATTTTTTTAATTGACCTCTACCTATACCAGCTACAACATTACTCATTCTGTAATTAAAACCAAGTTCTAAATGTTCATAATGTCTCTCATTTTCTCTTGATTGAGTTGCCCAGAATTTTGCTTTTTGTATAGCAATTTCATTATTAGATACAAGCATTCCACCACCTGAAGTAGTTATGATTTTATTTCCATTAAATGAATATATCCCCATTTCACCTATAGTACCACTTTGTCTTCCTTTATATGTTGCACCAAGTGATTCAGCTGCATCTTCAATTATAGGTACATTATATCTATCACAAATTTCTTTTATCTTATCTAAATCTGCACTTTGTCCATATAGATTAACTACTATTACAGCTTTTGGAATTTGATTTTTTTCTTTTGCTTCAATAAAAGCTTTTTCTAAAGCTTTAGGACACATATTATATGATTCATATTCAGAATCTATAAATACTGGTATAGCCCCTTGATATATTATTGGATTGCAACTTGCTGAAAAAGTTAATGTAGAACAAAATACAATATCATTTTCTTTTATATTTAAACTCTTTAGAGCCAAATGTATTGCTGCTGTTCCACTTGATAGAGCTGCTGAAGCATTTATTCCAATATAATTTGCCATTTCTGTTTCAAAAAAATTAACATTTGGACCCATTGGAGCTATCCAATTTGTTTCAAATGCTTCTTGAACAAACTTTAATTCTTCACTCCCCATGTGAGGTGATGCTAAATATATCCTCTTACTCATTTTATCTTCTCCTTATTTATTTCCTGTGAATTTCGACATACTTGCTTGTCCTTGTTCATTTATTCCATCTCTTTTGATTACTTTTAAAATTGTCATAACTAATATTTTCATGTCTAATAAGAAAGATATATTATCCACATACCATACATCTAATTCAAATCTTTCATTCCATGATATAGCATTTCTTCCATTTATCTGAGCCCATCCAGTAATTCCAGGAGAAACTTCATGCCTTCTAAATTGTCTTTCACTATATAATTCTTTATATTCTACTAAAAGAGGTCTTGGCCCAACTAAAGTCATATCTCCCTTTAGTACATTTATTAATTCTGGAAGTTCATCTAAACTAGTACTTCTAAGAATTTTCCCAAATTTAGTTAGACGCTGTTCATCTGGAAGTAATTGTCCAAATTTATCTAGCGAATCTTTCATAGTCCTAAATTTAATCATTTTAAACTCTTTGCCGTCTTTACCTAGTCTAGTTTGTGTAAAGAAAACTGGTGAACCAAGATTAATTCTTATTAATAAGGCAACTACTAATAAAATAGGAGAAAATAATATAAGTCCAATCAAAGAACAAATAATATCTATTAATCTTTTAAAAAATTTATACATTCATCATAACCTCCTTTTTATAAGTAGGCACTATTTCTTTCATTAGTGGTTCTATTAAATCTGTCTCTTCATTTTTAATAATTTCTTTAAGTTTGTTTAATTTTAAATTTAAGGATTCTTTATCTAGGTCTATAGGTTTTCCTATGAATATTTTTTCATGATATGTCTCTAAAATCCCCTCTTCTGCCATTAAAAGCTCTTCATATAATTTCTCCCCAGGTCTAAGTCCAGAATAATTTATTTTTATGTCTACTCCCGGCTCTAAACCACTTAATTTTATAAGGTTAGTAGCCAAATCTAATATTTTAACTGGTTGTCCCATATCGAGAATAAAAATTTCTCCACCTTTAGCCATAGCACCTGCTTGTATTACTAACTGTACAGCTTCTGGTATAGTCATAAAATACCTTATAATCTCTGGATGAGTTACAGTTATTGGTCCACCTTCTTCTATTTGTTTTTTAAAAAGCGGAATAACACTTCCATTACTTCCTAGCACATTTCCAAATCTAACAGCTACAAACTCAGTTTTGCTAGATTCATTCATAGTTTGTATTATCATTTCAGTAGCTCTTTTTGTTGCTCCCATTATATTAGTTGGGTTTACCGCTTTATCTGTTGATATAAGTACAAACCTACTTACTTCATATTTATGTGCTAACTCAGCTATATTCTTTGTTCCAAAGATATTGTTTTTGATAGCTTCTCCCGGACTAACTTCCATCAAAGGAACATGTTTATGTGCTGCTGCATGGAAAACTACATCCGGTTTATATTGTTCAAATACTTTATCCATTCTATTTTTATCTCTAATAGATGCAATTATAGTTTTTAAATTGATATTTTCTTTGTATGTCCTTAATAGTTCTTGTTCTATTTCATAAGCATTATTTTCATAAATATCTACTAGTACTAACATTTTTGGATTATTCGATGCAATCTGTCTGCAAAGTTCAGATCCAATAGACCCTCCTCCACCAGTTACAAGTACTACTTTATCTGTAATATAATTAGATATTTTATTTATATCAACTTCTATAGGTTTTCTTCCTAAAAGGTCTTTTATTTCAACATCTCTTATTTTTTTTATATCAACTTTACCATCTATTATTTCATATATACCAGGTATTGTTTTCACCTTACAATTTGTTTGATTACATCTATTTAATATTTTTTGTTTCGCTTCATTGTTGGCTGAAGCTATAGAAAATATAATTTCATCTATTTTCATTTTTTCTACAATAGATTCAATCTCATGAGTTGTATCTAAAATTGGTACACCATGCATAAGCCTTCCAATTTTATTTACATCATCATCAACAACTGCTACAGGTACTTTATTAAGTTGAGGATTATCATATAGTTCATTTATTACCATTGAACCACCGCTACCTCCACCTATTATAAGTACTCTACTCACATTAGATGACGTCATTTTTCTTAGTTTAAATTGTCTAACATACCTATAACCAATTCTTATAGCACATATAACTGCTACATTCATAATATAATTTATATAATAAAAATAAATTGGTATAGATAGTTTCATAAATAAAACTACACCTATTAATAAAATAGTATTAATTATACATGCCTTTGCTATAATTATAACTTCATCAATTTCTGCATATCTCCATAAACTACTATATCCATTAAAATAGCATATTGAACATAAACCAATTAGACTATATACAATTGCTACTCCATAAACAATTGTATATTGATTATTATAAGGCAAGTAATCTTTTAACATTGTTTCTATAGATATAAAATTAGATAAGGCTATCATTATAAAGTCTAATGTTATAAGAATAATCTGTCTAATTCTATATGTACTTAATATTACCCTACTTCTTATTAATTCTTGCTTTGCTTCAAAATTCATACATACAATACCTCCCCTGGAGTAAGTAGCTTTAAATTATTACTTCTTCTTACTAAATATATTTAATTTTTTCCTCTTATTTTTTTTATTTCTTGATAATCTTGAACCATTGTCTTCTTCATAGTACATACCATAATAACCATATTGCGAATTAGTACCTTCTATATTAAATTTATTTAAGATAACTCCAATTAAATTGGCATTTATTTTATTTAATCTTTCTACTGATACTTTAGCTAACTCTATAGAAACTTCTCCCGATCCAACAACCATAGCAACTCCATCTGAATAAGTTGATAAAATCCCTGCATCTGTTACTATGCCTATTGGTGGTGTATCTATGAATACATAGTCATATACTTCTTTTAGATTATTTATAAACTCTTTCATTTTTTTTGATGATAATATTTCTGATGGATTAAATGGTATTTCTCCAGCAGTAATTATATCTAAGTTTTTAACATCTGTTTCTTTTACACAGGAATTAAAACTCTTCTTTTCTAAAAGAACATCTGTAACTCCATATATATTACCTATTTTAAACTTTTTATGTACAGATGGATTTCTAAGGTCACAATCTACGATAATAACTTTTTTATCTAAGTTAGCAAAAGTAACTGCTAAATTTGATACTATTGTAGTTTTTCCTTCATTTTGTTGAGAACTTGTAAAAAGTATTGTTTTTAAATCTTTATCTATATTACTAAACTCTATATTTGTCCTTATATTTCTATAAGACTCCGCTATTGGAGATTTTGGGTTTTCTATTGTAACTATATTATTCATTTTCCTATTCCCCTTAACTATCTTTTATGTATTAAGCTATTGCTGTTTTCACGTATTACTACTCCTAATAATGGTAGCTCTAAGTACTCTTCAACATCTTGTGGTGTTTTTAATTTATTATCTAAATAATCAACTATTAACACTAATAATATGGCTATTGCTAAACCTAACATTGCCCCTATCATTTTATTTTGTTGTACATTTGGATATACTTGATTTTGTGGCATAATAGCACTATCTATAACTTGAACTCCATCAAATTTAGTTAAATTCTCAAGTTCCGAAGAAAATACATCTGGTAGTGTATTTGCAATATCATAACTCATTTGAGGACTTTTAGTTTTAACTTCTATATCAATTATTTGACCTTGATTAACTTGAGTTGTAGTTATACATTGTGATAAATATTCATAAGACATATTTAAATTTAACTTGTCTATCACTTTATCTATAACTTTTCTTGATTTTAAGATTGGCATATATGTCTGTGCTATTTTTGAGCTAAAATTAATATCCCCTTCTGTAACCTGATTTTGTGTTTTGTTATCACTCCCATATTCATCATATGTTGTATCTTTTTGTGTTGAAGTTTTTGTATCAATTATTATAGTTGTTTTGGCTTGATATATAGGATCTATTAAATTAGATGTAATCAATCCACTTATAATACCTCCTAAAACAACCCCTAAAATTAAAATCCAAGCTTTCTTTTTAAAAAGCTTGTAATAACGAGCTATCTCTACATTTTTTTTCATTACTTCTTCCCTCCTGTAATATATTTCCATAATCATGTTCTAATTTGTTGCATATCCTAATCATAAACCATATTTAGAATATGCAACCTTAATATTCTTTAACATTATATCACAATTTTGTATAATTTTGTTATTTTGTGTAAATATTTGTAAAAATATTTTTATATGTAAAAATATTATATTTTATAAATTTAGGTTTCCTTATAAATTCACTTACTTTACTTTTTGATTTCATAAGTATTAAAGATGAAATAATAGAACCTATAGTAACTAATATAAAATTAAATAAATTAATCCAGGGTTCATTACTTATGTTCATTTTATTATATAAAAATGGTAAAAAAATCAAAAATACTCCATGTATTAAATACATATATAAGCTAAGCTGTCTAAGTACGCTAGAATTTTTTCTAAGAATATAAATATTTGTATACTTTTCATCTAGATTAAGAATGTACATAAATATCATTGGTGTCAAAAGTAATAATGATATCGATGTGCAATTGTCTTTAGGTATGTCAAAAGATTTTAGTGTAAAACTTTCAATAGTAAATAATAAAAACAATATCATGTTGATTATAAAATTATTTTTAATTTTAGAATTTAAATTAAATTTGTTTACTCCAATCCCCATAACTATAAATATCATACCCCAGGTAAAGCTATTAAACATTTCTCCAAACAATGAAAAATATATATTCATCATATTTCCTAAAATTGTTTTATCAATAAATCCATAATATAAGTCTCCTAATAATCCAAAAATATAAAATAATAAAGATATAAAGATTAAAACTTTAAAATTGTACTTATCCAAAATTATATATATCAGATATACAGAGACACATATAGCACTTAAATACCATAGTTGTATATAAGCTCCTTTGAATAAAAACCTTGCTACTACTAATATAATATTTTTTATTATATTTCCATCTCCAAAGTATGTGTTAAAGTTAAGCAAAGTATATATTATACTCCAAAGAATATAGATATTAAGTATATTAAGTATATACTTCTTGACATAATCTTTGACTTTTTTCTTATCTTCATCAAATAGCTTCTCTGCTAAAAAATATCCACTACATATAAAAAAGAATGGAACTGCCAACCTAAAAACTATACATCTCGTAAAGTAGTTAAGTTTTGGATGTAATCCTTGTAATGGTGATGTGTGAATCCCTATTACAAATACAGCACTTATAAATTTTGCTAAATTAACAAAATCGTATTGCTTTTTTTTTACAATATTACTCATAGTAAAATTCTCCCACTACATTTGTTTATTAAATCCTATAGGTCTAGCAGGACATCCTACAACTGTAACACTTTCATCTATATTTTTTGTTACAACTGCTCCTGCTCCTACAAAGGAATTTTTTCCTACTATAAGATTTTGTATTACTGTACTACTAGCACCAATAGTGCTACATTCCCCAATAGTAACATTTCCTGATACTCTAGCCCCAGGAAGTACTATTGCATAATCCTCAACAACAACATCATGACCTATAGTGCATCCAGGATTTATTATTACATGTTTACCTATATCTATATTAGTAGTTAAATTAGTATTACCATAAATAACACTTCCCTCATTTATAGATACACTCTTTGAAATAAATATGTCTGGATCTACCAATGTGGCTGGTTTAAGATTATTTTCCTTTTCTTGTTTAACTAATCTTTTCTTTATTTTTGTATTTCCAATAGCACATACATAATATAACTCTTGATTAATAATATTTTGTGCTAAATCATCAAAATTGCCTATTATTTTATCTCCATTAAGTAAATTACCCTTGTTGTCTAAATTTTCATCTATAAAACCTATAAGGTTCCATTGATTCTTCTTATGATTAATTTTTTCTATAACATGCTGTACTTCTCTTGCAAGACCCCCAGCCCCGATAATAACAATATTTTTCATTAAAACTCCCTCTTACTACTATAAATATGTATATTTTTCTTCTGACTTTAATTTTTCAACTATATGTTTTACATCCTGAGCCCTATCTTTTGGACAAACCATAACAGAGTCTTCAGTAGACACTATTATTAAGTCTTTCACACCAACTGCTGTTATAAGCTTTTGTTCTGAATATATAATAGAGTCACGAGTGTCTAAAACTACATTTTCACCTCTTTTAATATTACCTTCTTCATCAGTTGGGTATATAGAACCTAACACATCCCAAGAGCCTAAATCATTCCACCCAAAATCACCAGGTACTACAACTACTTCATTACTTCTTTCCATTATTCCATAATCAACAGATATGGATGGCATCTCTTTATACAGTTTATTTATCATCTCGACTTCTTTTTCAGTACCTATATATTCACTTATTTCATTTAGTTTTTCATATACTTTTGGCAAATATCTTTTAAAGTCATCTAAAATTTTAGATACTTTCCAAACAAACATACCACTATTCCATAAATATTCACCTGAGTTAACATATTTAGTAGCATTTTCAAAATTTGGCTTTTCTACAAATTCCACTACTTCATATCCATGCTTACCTATCAATTTTTCCTTATTGATATTTATATAACCATATCCTGTAGATATAAATGTTGGCTTTATTCCTATTGTCACTAATTTATCTTCATTTTGTGCTACTTCTATAGCCTTTTCTAAGGAATCCAAAAACTCTTCCTCCAATTTAATATAATGATCAGCAGGATATACACACATTATGCCATCCCCATATTTTTTCATTATATTAATAGCTGCAAATCCTATGGCTGCAGAAGTATTTTTAGCTATAGGTTCTGATAATATATTATTGTGATGACATTTATCATCCACAGTTTCCTTCATTAGCTCCCTTTGACTTTTATTTGTAACTATAAACAAATTGTCTTTATGAGATAACTTGTTTACCCTATCTATAGTTTCATTTATAAGAGTGTCTACTCCACTTAAATTCAATAATTGCTTTGGAGTTTTTTGTCTACTTATAGGCCAAAACCTAGTTCCTCCGCCTCCTGCCATTATCACATTATATATATTCATCTTACTAATACACCTCAATTTTTCTAAAGCTCCTAAAAATATATCAGGAGCTTTGTATCCTTTATCAACTTTTATTAATTCTATTCTACAGTAACTGATTTAGCTAAGTTTCTTGGCTTATCCACATCTAACCCTCTTATATTTGATGCATGATAAGCAAGTAATTGCATTGGTACAACAGCAGTTATACTAGCAAACATATCGTCAACTTGTGGTATATAAATCACTCTATCAGCTGATTTTTCTACTTCTGTATTTCCTTCTTGAGTTATAGCTATAACTCTAGCACCTCTTGCTCTAACTTCTTGCATATTTGAAACCATTTTTTCAAATAGTTTACCTTGAGTAGCTATGGCAACTACTGGAGTTCCTTTGTCTATTAAAGCTATACTTCCGTGTTTTAATTCACCTGCTGCAAAAGCTTCAGCATGAACATAAGATATTTCTTTTATTTTTAAAGCACCTTCCATAGCTAAAGAGTAATCCACTCCTCTACCTAAGTAGAAGATATCATTGGCTTCTTTTATTTCCTCAGCTATTTCTCCAACTAATTCATTGCACTCTAATACTTTTTCCACTTGAGCTGGTATTTTTCTTAACTCTTCTATTGACGCAAAGTATTCTTCATCGCTTATACTTCCTTTAGTCATAGCTAAATTTAAAGCTATCATGTAGAAAGCAGTTAATTGAGTAGTGTATGCTTTAGTTGATGCAACTGCTATCTCTGGACCTGCCCATGTGTAGAATATATCATCAGATTCCCTTGCTATTGATGAACCAACAACATTAGTTATTGATAATACTCTAGCTCCTTTTGCTTTAGCATCTCTAAGGGCTGCTAGTGTATCAGCAGTTTCTCCCGATTGACTTACTATTATTATTAAAGTATTTTCATCTACAAACGGATCTGAATATCTAAATTCAGATGCTATATCAGCTATTACTGGTATTTTTGCAAACTTTTCTATGGCATATTTACCAACAAGTCCTGCATGATAAGCAGTACCACATGCAACTATGTATACTTTGTTTATTTTATCTAAATCTTCTTTAGTTATTTTTATATCGTCTAATTTGATTCTTCCCTTTTCATCTAATCTTCTCATTAATGTATCTTCAACACCTTTTGGTTGTTCATACATTTCTTTTGTCATAAAACAGTCATATCCACCTTTTGATGCAGCTTCTATATCCCAGTTTATTTCGTTTATTTTTTTCTCAACTACATTTTTATTTTCATCTAATATAGTTACTTTTGGTCCTTGCATATGTACATATTCGTCATTTTCTAAGAAAATTACATCTCTAGTGTATTTTAATATGGCTGGTATATCAGATGCTATGAAGTTTTCATCTTCTCCCACACCTACTATTAATGGACTGTCTTTTCTTACTGCTACTAATTCTTGATCGTTATCTGTGCATATAACACCTAATGCATAAGCTCCTCTGAATCTAGCTGTAGCTTTGTAAACTGCATCTAAAAGATTTCCTTCGTAGTATTTGCTAAC